>ENA-ORNY01000120-ORNY01000120.1-human-gut-metagenome-genome-assembly--contig:-NODE-120-length-64957-cov-27.751179_pt1 | contig 64957 bp, 48 predicted proteins | sample MGYA00242122_ERZ509036 | MGnify/ENA primary metagenome ERZ509036 (study PRJEB26280, sample SAMEA2338696) | human gut metagenome | biome: human gut; feature: human-associated habitat; material: faeces... | reverse complement strand
GTAAAAAGAAAATTGATTAAAACAAGTGGCGATAATCAAGTTGCCGCTTGTTTTTGCTGTTTGCCCAGAATGGGCAGTAACTGGGTGGTGAAAGTTTACTACAGACTTGGTAGTAAGAACTGTTAGCCAAGAAAAGTGCCGTCCATTTTGAGGTGGAGTATGAAGTAATCCTAAGGCAATCCCTTGGTCTGACAAACAAAAATCACATATAGGGCATATGCAGAGCAGACAAACTTGCGTCACAAAGCAAAGTCCAATCCTGCTCAACCCTGCGGTGTAAGTGTGACAGATATATGAGCGATAGGTTACTGTTCTTAGCTGGGTATCAAATGAATTATATTGAATTTGTTAGTCTAAAAAAATTAAGTGATAGGGGGATAAAGTTAATATGGAGATTGGTTTAAACAGTGATACAGGGACAGTTAATTGGAAATACAAAAATGTATTATATAGTTATGTAGCTGAAGGTATTATATTTGCTGCAGAAAGCAATGATATTATTTACTTGGAAATATATGAAAATAAAACTTTTAGTTACAGATTTATTAACTTAAATGGTAAGGATATTCTTTGGTATGACGAAAATGGAAATTTAAAATTATTTGATAGTGATGGTAATTGTATAATTAAACATAGGTATAATGAATTGAAAACTGTGAAAGTTTCTAAAGATAATATTTATCTTATGTATAAAAATAAAATATGCGTTTTGTCCGGAAAAGGAGATGAAATATCAAAGATATCCCCGCCGTTTGGATATGTTTTTTATCGCTTTATTGACGGAGAAACATTATCTGTTGTATGTCAAGGAAATAATAATACTGCTGATAAGTATGGAAGAAATGATTGGAAATTTCAATATGATTTTTTAAATAATATGTGGCATGGCGAATCTTTTGCTTATTGATTTTTTATACAAGACCTTTTCGCAAATAGTGAAATCTGTAATTGCTGAAAAATCAAGTCTTAAGCAATTATAGGATGTAATTCATAAAATAGATCATTTTTTTATAGCTTTGAAAGTGGAGTTTTTGCAGGTACGCTTGTTCTTACCGCAAGTAGCTTGGTTATAATTAAAAAAATTAAGCTTGGAGATATGGTTTGCCGATGCAGAAACATTAGTAGTATCGATTAAACCAATTATTGAAGCATATATCAGAGAAACATCAAACATTGTTCATATTACAATAAATGGTGAAAATATTTCAATATATGATTACACGCATTATGTGGAAGATAAAGGCTTTGTCAGTGCCGAGGTGTTGCGGACAGGTGCAGAACCTATTAATAAAAATTGGGATGTATTTTTGTTGAACAGCTATATCGAGAAAACTTAGTTGATAAATCAGTTAAGGTTTATAATTCTAAGGTAAATTAATTTCATAATTAATATGTCGGAAATAATAGAATTTTGGTTCATAATGCGAATTATGCAAATCGCACACAAAAACAAGGCGTAATTAAAGAGGTAAGTAATAAAGATGGTTCTACAACATACACAAAAAATAGAAAAGGCTCTTTTTCCTGCCCCAACTTTTATAATAGAGCCATTTTATTATGCAACCATATTCGTTATTGCAACTATACACGACATTGTAACTATGGAGAATATGGTTGACAATGATACCATATTTACCGACAGCTCAGTGTCCCTTTCGAATTTTGCGGCAAACATAGTGGTTGCAGCTGCTGACGGAGCACTTACGGCAATAGCTACCGTAATAAGTATGTTTCCTCTTAGCCCGATTAAATAAAGCAAACAGATGCATATTATCGGCAGTATTAAGAGTCTAAATATTGCAGCAGTCCATGCGTATTTGTCCTTTAGTCCCTCCTTCATTTTACTGTTGGATAGGTAGTAGCCCACGATTATCATTGGTAAAGGGGTGTTTAATCCGGCAAGATATGAAATTGGCTGTGCTATCACCGAAGGAAGCCGTATTGAAAAAATAAATAAAAGAACCGCTGCGGCTACACCCAGTATTCCCGGGTTAAGAAATAGAGTCTTTTTGGAAAAATTCTCTTTACCACCCATACATACAACACCATAGCTCCATAAAAATATATTAAATATGCATACAAATGCTGCACCGTACAGCACGCCCTCTTTGCCGATAATCGCTTGTTGAAGCGGCAGCGACATAAAGCCGCAGTTTGAAAATATTGTACCAAAACGAAGTACAGCCCGCTTGTTAATATTCTTTCCACGAAAAACCAAGGAAGCTGCAATAATTGAAATAATGTGGACGCCTATGGCACAGAGTGCTGTTATTCCCAAATTGGTTAATATATTTGGATCAAAATCAACCTGATATGCGTCTATAATTACACATGGTGTGACAAAATACAAAACAATGTTTGTTATATTTTTTGCAGTATCCTTATTCATAAAGCCGGCTAAGCCGCATATATAGCCTACGGCAATAAGAATAAACAATATAAGCACCTGACCGCCCACTGCAGTTAAATAATCAAAAATCACATTTTACACTTACCTTTCTTATTTTCTAACCAGATAATTATATATCAAAAAGCAAATTCCTGCAATTATGCATTTGTATAGGAATATAAAAATCAGCGATAAACTTAATTGTTTTATCGCTGATTTTGAATTTACAGGAATTATTATTTATTATTTTTTCTTTTTATTTTGTACAGGCTTTGTTTTATTTTTACTGCTTGCAATATTTATTTTATCGTCATCCTCATAAAAAACAAGTTCCTTAAGAGCTGTGCTTTCTATCGGTTGAAGAAGTGTGCGATTTTTTTTCTTTTTTAAATAAAGATTTTCAAAGATAATTATTGCTGCAAATATCAATATACCTGCTGTAAACAAAATAACTGACGGAATAAAGCCCTTTGGTATGTACTTAAATTCAACCGTATGTGTGCCGGCTGTTAGGTCTATAGAAACCAAAGCGTTGTTGGCAATTGGCGTTATATCAGTTTTCTTACCGTCAACATAGGCAGTCCAGCCGCTTTCATACGGAATTGATGTATACATTACACCGTCCTCCTTGGCTGTTATAGTACCCTTTATTGATGAAGTATTGTTTTCTGTTACTTCAAATAATTCATCGTTAAGTGTATCATAGCCCTGCATGTAGGTTTTTTCGTCAAGCTGACATATCCATACATTACATGTTCCCGATGTACCCTGAGCATATGGAATTTCAAGCTTAATTTGATCGCCCTTGTTGTACACGCCAAGAGACATAATATATGGGAATCTAACCTCATAGGTTTTTGCTGCGTTAGTGCCACAGGTAATTGTAATTGTATTGTTTGTGCAGTTTTCACAGCTTGTATAAGCATAAATAGGTGTGTTGTCTGTAAGAACATCATATGTAAGGGTTAATGTTCCTGCTTCGCTTGTTGCATTGCAAGAATATAATGAGTTTGAAAGTATAGATACAGGGAAGCCTGAGGATAACGGGCTTGCATCAAGAGGAGTAAATATGTCCTTGTCTATTCCCGTAGACTTTCTAAACAGACTGTTTTGTGCGTCAAATGGCGATTTTACAGTGCTGCCGTTTATATCCTTTGTATAGTCAAAGCTTCTTATATCCTTCTTTGTCATAAAGCCAAGCGACAAAGGGGTATTATTTTTGTATGAACTTGCACCGCCGCTTGTTTCTAAGAATGTCCAGTTGTTTTTGTCTGCGGCTGTGGTACGGCGTGCAAGCATATACTTAATATCTAAGAATGAATTTGTAAGAGGCGATGTTTCACAGTAGTAGTATCTGTTGCCTGCGTCCCAGCCTATTATACCTATACCGGAAACAAAGTTTGTTATTGCTTCGTTTACAGTAGATGAGAACAGAGACACACCATTATAACCGTATATTGTGGAATCGTTAATGGTGTAGTTTTGCTGAGCTTCCATTCTGTAGAATTTGTCTTTTTCATTTTTCTCTATATTGCTTTTTAGTGTCTGAATATATTCGTTTTGGTCAGGATAACCATCGTGAGATGTGACTCTTACGGTTTTTACGCCTATTATTGCACCTGCGGTTATTTCAACAAGCATTACTGCAAACAAGCCTACAGATACAGCCTGCTTTGGTATAATGTTTGCCTTTCTTAGCAGCAATATTGCCAAATATGCTATGGTTATAGCGGTTGTTGCAATTACAGCTGTAGTGTCAAGTGCTTTTGTTGTGGCATCAACTGTTTGCGGGCCGACATATGCAAATATTATAAATGCAGCACCTGTCACTGCCATTATGAATATATCCCAATAGTTTACCTTGTTAATAAGCAGGAATGCACGGTACGCCATTACAATAAGTACAAAGCTTATTAAGAAGGAGAATCTGTAAGGCAGCATATTTGGCAGGTGGAAGCCGTGTATAATAAAATTTGGAAGGTCAAAAATACAGCAGTATAAGAAGAATACCAACACACTTATGCTTAGTACCTTTTCTCTTACTGTTATTTGCTTGCATCTAAAGAAAAATGCGGAAAGCAAAACGCAGATAAAGCCACAGTAAATATTTGGCAGTCCCTCTTTATCCGTAGGCTCTGTAAAGGCTACAGTGTTGCCCAAAATGTCTGACAGAAATTGTAAAGCATTGTTGTCATACTTCCAGTCGTAAATTTCGGTTATGCCCGGTATTGTGTTGTTTATGCTGTGTGTATTTTGCAGTGCAAATACGGCCGGCAGCATAAACAGTGCACCTATGCATAGGGCAAGTGCCGAAAAGCCGGCAATAGTAAGAAGCTTTCTGAAAAATACTTTCCAGCCCGGCTTTGAGATAACCATTATTGCTATAAAAACTATAACAGTAAAAATGCAGGTGAAAAATCCTATGTAGTAGTTGGTAAGCATTGTTAACGCCAATGCAACCACATAGGTTTTATATTTTCCGTCAACCAACAGCTTGTATGCACCCAGCACAACCAAAGGCAGCAATGCAAAGGCGTCAAACCAAATAATGTTCCAGTAGTAGCCCATTGTAAAGGCACACAGTGCAAACAGCATCGAGAAAAATACTATTGAGAAGTTGTTGCGTTTAAACACATACCTTAGGAACATTGACATAAACATTCCGGCACAGCCAATCTTTATCATTAAGGAAACGGTAAGAGCTTCTCTTAAAATTTCGGCAGGCACGAAAAGCAGCAGAAGGTTTAACGGACTTGCCAGATAGTAGGCTATAAGTGCTATGTAGTTTGTTCCAAGACCTGTTGCCCAAGACCACAGCATAGACGAGCCTTCCTGCAGCTTAGACTGAAAGTCACAGAAGAATGGGTAGTATTGCTGCCAAAAGTCAGTTACAAGTATTTGCTTGTCACCAAAAGGGTAAACCTCAAATACTGCAAAAGAAATACCCATAATTAAAAAAGGTACAAAAAATGACAGTAGTACATACTTTTGCTCAAAGAATTTCTCCTTAAAGGATTTCTTTGAAAGGGTGTTTTCAGCAGAAATATCAATCCGCTTAGAATTATTCATTAAGTATCATAACCTTTCTAACCAAAATAATAAGATTTGCCTAATATCGGCATACACAATTATTTTACCACTTTTGCTATATTGCGTAAATATTATTGGAGCAAAATTAACAAATTTGCCTTTATAAACAAAAATAGCTTTTTATTTTATAAATGTTAGCATATAAAACATATATAAATAAGTATAATATTAACCGTAGCCACCAAAAAGTGATTTTAAAATATGCAGCATTTTTTTACCATTATAAGAGAATGTGCAGGCAACTATAAAATATTTACTGTTGAAAATATAGGGAATTGCATTTATAATGTTAGTTAGTATAATGTCGGTTAAAATATTTGTTAGGAGGTTGAATATATGCCAATTAAGGTTAAGGCAGACTTGCCCGCAATAAAGGTACTGGAATCGGAGAATATCTTTGTTATGCCTGAAGATGTGGCTATCAAGCAGGATATAAGACCTCTGAAAATTATTATTTTAAATTTAATGCCCACAAAAATAGAAACCGAAACTCAGCTTTTGCGTTTACTGGGCAACAGTCCGCTGCAGGTGGATGTAGAGCTTTTGCAAACAGCTACACATCGGTCAAAGAACACCTCTAAGCTGCATTTGACAGAATTTTATAAAACCTTTGACGAAATCAAAAACAAACGCTTTGACGGTATGATAATAACAGGAGCACCGGTTGAGCAGCTGGCCTTTGAGGAGGTTGACTATTGGCAGGAGCTCGAAACAATTATGGAGTGGAGCAAGCGAAATGTATATTCTACTATGCATATTTGCTGGGGAGCACAGGCAGGCCTGTACTATCATTACGGTATAAAAAAGTATGACCTGGGGTACAAGCTGACGGGTATTTTTCAGCATAGGGTGCTTAACCCTAACCACCCGCTTATGCGTGGCTTTGACGACAGGTTTGTACTGCCTCATTCCCGTTATACAGGTGTTATAAGAGAAGAAATTAAGCAGCATCCCGAGCTTGAAATACTTGCTACATCTCGTATGGCAGGCGTTTCGGTTGTATGCAGTAAGGATGGCAGAAGGTTTTTTGTGCTTGGTCACGGAGAATATGACAGAAACACCCTTGCTACAGAGTATTTTAGAGATTTAAATAAGGGATTGCACCCTACTATACCTCACAACTACTTTCCTGAGGATGATCCACAGGCTACACCTCCTCTTACCTGGCGAAGCAACGCAACAATGCTTTTTACCAATTGGTTGAATTACTATGTTTATCAGAAAACGCCGTATGACCTTGAGGATTTGAAAAAGATGTTTGAATAATTAATAATATATTAAATTTAAATTACTATAGGATACTAGGAGGATTATACTATGACAGAAATGGAAAAAATGGGAGCAAGGGCTAAAAATGCCGCAAGTGTGCTTGCTGTAGCCGGAAAGAAGAAAAAAACAGCACTGCTTGCTATAGCAGACGCCCTGGTTGCTAACAAAGAAAGAATAATTGAAAAAAATAATATTGATATTAAAAACGGTGAAGAAAGCGGTTTAACACAGTCGCTTTTAGACAGACTAAGGCTTACCGACGAAAGAATAGACGGTATGGCACAGGGGGTACGCAAGGTAGCTGATTTTGACGACCCTGTAGGTCAGGTTATAACAGGCAGAACCGCAGAAAACGGTATGGAAATAAAAAAAATCAGAGTGCCAATGGGCGTTATAGGAATTATATTTGAGGCAAGGCCAAATGTTACCTCGGACGCTGCCGCACTGTGCCTAATGGCAGGCAACGCTGTTATTTTGCGTGGCGGTAAAGAGGCTATTAACTCAAACACCGTTATTGCCGATGTTATGAGAGAGGCTATAGAGACTGCAGGACTTCCTGCCGACTGCATACAGCTTGTAAAGGATACCACAAGACAGTCGTCTGTTGAGCTTATGTGCTTAAGCGAATATTTAGATGTGCTTATTCCTCGTGGCGGTGCAGGTTTAATTAAGGCTGTTGTTGAAAATTCAAAGGTACCTGTTATTGAAACAGGTGTGGGCAACTGCCATGCATATGTTGATAAGGACGCCGACCTTGATATGGCTGTTAATATTGTTGACAATGGCAAAACACAAAGACCGTCTGTGTGCAATGCTCTTGAAACTGTTCTTGTACACAGCAGTGTGGCAGATAAGTTTTTGCCAATGCTGAAAAGCAGGCTGGACGAGCATAATGTTGAGCTGCATGGCTGTGACAGGGCAAAAGCAATTTTAGGTGATTGTGTTATTCCGGCAGAGGAGTATGACTGGGCTAACGAATACCTTGATTATAAAATTGCCATTAAGGTTGTTGACTCTTTGGACGACGCTATTGAGCATATAAGAAAGTATTCCACAGGCCACAGTGAGGTTATTGTTACCAACAGCTACGAGGCACAGCGTAGGTTTACGGCACAGGTGGATTCTGCCGCTGTTTATGTCAACGCTTCTACAAGGTTTACTGACGGCGGAGAGTTCGGTATGGGTGCCGAAATAGGAATTTCTACACAAAAGCTGCACGCAAGAGGTCCAATGGGACTTACCGAGCTGACATCAATGAAGTATGTAATATCCGGCGACGGACAAATAAGGTAATATTTATTTACATAACAGGGCACTTATTAAAAGTGCCTTGTTGCAATTTATAAATGACAAAAATGGTGGAAGATATGAAAACAATTACAGAAAACAGCCTTAAAGCAGAGGCTGCAAATGATAACATTAATATAAATGAAATTAACAGCCTGCTGGTACAAAGGCTGGCAGAAAAGGGGATTAAAATAGCTACAGCTGAAAGCTGTACCGGTGGGCTTATAAGCAAAAAAATAACCGAAATTTCAGGTGCGTCTGCTGTTTTTGACTGCGGTGTGTGTTCATACTCAAATGAAATTAAATCTAGAGTTTTAAAAGTAAGCAAGGCTACCCTAGACGCCGTGGGTGCTGTAAGCGAGGAAACCGCTGTAGAAATGGCACAGGGTGTAAGAGAGCTTGCAAACAGCTGTATAGGTGTGTCTACTACAGGCATAGCAGGGCCTACAGGCGGTACGCCGCAAAAACCGGTAGGCTTGGTTTATATAGGTGTGTCTACAAAGGATAAAGCCTATGCAGTAAAGGCACTTTTGTGCGAAAACAAGGTAAACAATCGTGAAAGGGTAAGAGAATTAGCGGCGGCGGCGGCAATGTACCTTGCATATAAGGAAGTAAATAGTAATAGTATATAGCATTAATAAGCTAAAAAGTTGTGCAAAAAGTTAATGGTATAGTTTTATGTGCAAAAATAAGGCGTAAATTTTGGGAAGTTGTTACATAAAATCTTTACAAATTCTATTGATAAAATTTACTCTTTATGATACACTGTAATAGTGTGATACGATGGGATTAATGAGTTTTAATAAATAATAAATTTTAATATTGTATAAATGGAGATGAGAAATTATGTCAAGATGTGCAGGTATTCTTATGTCTATATCGTCACTGCCATCACCTTACGGCTTTGGCACTATAGGTAAGGCGGCTTATGATTTTGCCGATTTTCTAAAGGCGGCAGGTCAGAAAATATGGCAGATACTGCCTGTAGGCCCTACAAGCTACGGCGACTCACCTTATCAGTCATTTTCTACCTATGCGGGCAACCCGTATATGATAGATATTGATAAGCTGGTGGAAGATGGCTTGCTTACTAAAAAGGACTTGGAGGGCAGAGCTTGGGGAGAAAACCCTGAAGAGGTAGACTATGCTCAGATATACGAAACAAAGTTTTCGGTATTGCGTGTTGCTTACAAAAGGTTCAGAAAATCCACACCGGAATATAAAAGGTTTGTAAAGGATAGTTCTGCTTGGCTTGAAGACTACGCACTGTATATGGCTGTTAAGAAAAATAACGATATGAAAGCCTGGACAGAGTGGGAGGACGAGGATATAAAGCTTCGTAAGCCGGAGGCTATTGCTGAATATACAAAGGAGCTAAAGCCTGAAATTGATTTTTGGAAATTTGTTCAGTATATTTTCTACAAGCAATGGGCAGAATTCAGAGCATATGTAAACAGTCTTGGTATAAAAATTATGGGTGATATGCCTATATATGTTGCTATGGACAGCTCAGACACATGGGCTAATTCGGACGTTTTTTGGCTGGATGAGGAAAAGCAGCCTGTATGCGTTGCAGGTTGTCCGCCGGACTATTTTTCTGCAACAGGTCAGCTGTGGGGCAACCCGCTTTATAACTGGGAGCACCTAAAGGAAACTAATTATCAGTGGTGGTTTGCTCGCATAAAGAGTGCCGCTAATTTGTTTGATATAGTAAGAATCGACCACTTCCGTGCGTTTGATTCATATTATGCAATACCGTTCCCTGCCGAAAATGCTATTGGCGGCGAGTGGCTTGAGGGCCCGGGTATTCAGTTCTTTGAAAAGATGAGGGAAGCAATAGGAGATTTTCCTATTGTTGCCGAGGACCTTGGTTTGTTAACCCCCGGTGTTATTCAGCTGCTAAAGGATTCAGGCTATCCGGGTATGAAGGTGCTTGAGTTTGCCTTTGACAGCGGCGAGGATAACGATTATTTGCCGGATCATTATACAGAAAACAGTGTTGTTTACAGCGGTACACATGACAACGATACCATTATGGGCTGGTTTGATACTGCAAAGCCGCAGGACATTGAGTTTGCAAGAAGTTACTGTAAATTAACCGAAGAGGAAGGCTACAACTGGGGTATTATTCGCACTGCTTATGCAAGTGTTAGTAAATATGCAATTATCCAAATGCAGGACATTCTCGGACTTGGAAGCGAGGCAAGAATGAATACACCGTCTACACTTGGCGGAAACTGGGTTTGGAGAATAAAAGGCGAGGCTCTTACAGATGAGCTGGCAGCTAAACTAAAAGCTTTAGCTACAACATATAACCGACTGGAGGAAAATGACCAATGAGTGAGAACAAGATGATGAATAATCTTATCGAGATTGCAAAGAGCGAGTACTGCAAGAAGCTGGAAGAGCTTTCAGCAGGCGAGCTGCACTTTGTAGTTGGTAAGGCAATGATGGGCGACATCAGCGACAGATGGGCAGCAGCAAAGGCTAAGCACGCAAGTGAACGCAGATGCTACTATTTGTCAGCTGAATTTTTGATGGGTCGTATGATTTACAACAATATGCTTTGCATGGGCATTCTTGAAGAAATCAAGGATTTGCTTGCTTCAAAGGGTATTGACATCAATGTATTTGAGGAAATTGATGACGCTGCACTTGGCAACGGCGGTCTTGGCCGTTTGGCAGCCTGTTTCCTAGACAGTGCCGCTACACAGGATGTACCGCTTGACGGCTACGGAATCCGTTATAAGTACGGTCTGTTTAAGCAGCTTATTCAGGACGGCAGACAGGTAGAGGTTGCTGATGACTGGCAGAGATTTGACGATCCATGGTCAATCCGTCGTGAAGAAGACACAGTTCTTGTTTCATTTAAAAATCAGACAGTTAAGGCTGTTCCTTATGATATGGCTGTTATCGGCTATGGCACAGAGAACATTAATACTCTTCGTCTATGGCAGGCAGAGGCTGTTGAGGACTTCGATTTCCTAGCTTTCAATAACTGCGAGTATACTAAGTCTGTAGAGGCTAAAAACGCAGCCGAGAATATTTCTAAGGTTCTGTACCCTAACGACAACGGTTACGAGGGTAAGGTTCTAAGACTAAAGCAGCAGTATTTCTTCTGCAGTGCTTCTCTGCAGAATATTGTTAAGAACTACAAGGCTAAGCACGGTAACGACTTCAGCAAGTTCTCAAGCGACTATGCTATTCAGCTAAACGATACACACCCGGTTATAGCTATTCCTGAGCTTATCAGACTGCTTGAGGCTGAGGGTATCGACTTTGAGACAGCATTTGATATTGCACAAAAGACATTTAACTATACAAACCACACAGTTCTTGGCGAAGCTCTTGAAAAGTGGGATATTAACCTAATTAACGATGTAATTCCTAATGTATTCCAGTACATTCAGAGAATTCAGGAGCATATGGACCGTGACTTTGACCAGAGAAATATCCACGGTGATATGCGTAACAAGATGAGAATTATAGACGGCAACCTTGTTCACATGGCTAGACTTGCTGTTTATGTTTCAACTCATACAAACGGTGTTGCTTGGATTCATACAGAAATCCTTAAGGACGATGTATTTAAGGAGTGGTACCAGGTTTATCCTGAGCGTTTCCAGAACAAGACAAACGGTATTACACAGCGTAGATGGTTGGGACTATGTAACCCTGAGCTTTCTAAGTTTATTACAGATAGAGTTGGCGAGGGCTGGCTAAGAGATCTTGACAAGCTGACAGCCTTGAATGACAAGATTGACGACAAGGCTATTGCTGAGTTTAACGCTATTAAGGATCTAAAGAAGCAGCAGCTTTCTGATTTCATCCAGAAGCACGACAATGTTTACATTGACCCAAGCTTCATCTTTGATGTACAGGTTAAGAGACTTCACGAGTACAAGAGACAGCTAATGAATGCTATTTCTATCGTTGCTATTTACCAAAAGCTAAAGGCCGGCGAGCTTCCTAACTGGAACCCAACAGCATTTATCTTTGGTGCTAAGGCTGCTCCTGGTTATGCAAGAGCAAAGGCAATTATTAAGTATATCAACGAGATTGCTAAGCTTGTAAACAACGACCCTGATACTAAGGACAAGCTACAGGTTGTATTTGTATCTAACTACAATGTATCTTACGCTGAGAAGATTTTCCCGGCTGCTGATATTTCAGAGCAGATTTCTACAGCAGGTACAGAGGCTTCAGGTACAGGTAACATGAAGTTTATGCTAAACGGTGCTGTTACACTTGGTACTTATGACGGTGCTAATGTAGAGATTACACAAAAGGCCGGCGAAGAGAACGAGTATATCTTCGGTGCAAGAGTTGAGGAGATTGACGACCTTAAGGCTCGCAACGCTTACAATGCTGAGAAGATTTACAACGAGAACCCAATGATTAAGAGAGCTGTTGATACTCTAATCGACGGTACTTTCTCAGACGGCGGTGCACAGGGCGAGGGCAGCTTTGCTGAGCTTCACCACTCACTAATTCACGGTGCTCACTGGCATCAGCCTGACCACTACTTCATTATGCTAGACCTTCAGTCATATGTTGACAAGAAGATTGAGTGTAACCAGAACTATAGTGACAGAGCTAAGTTTGCTACACAGTGCCTAAAGAATGTAGCTAATGCAGGCTACTTCTCATCAGACAGAACAATTCTACAGTATGCTGAGGAGCTATGGAAGCTTAAGTAATATAAATTGAATATTATATTGTTTCTATAAACAATTCAGGCGTATGCAGTGGGCTTTCCAATGCATACGCCTTTTTGTCAATGTCTAAAGACTTCATATGTAGGTATGATGTTTTTAATTAAATTTTAATAAAATTTAATTTGCAATTATAAGTTGTATTGTAAATAGAATAACTGATTTAGTGCTTTTTAATAAGCCGTAGCTAAAGAATAATTTCATTTCCGAATTTCAACAGCAAAAGGTCAGACAAATTTGCCTGACCTTTTTTATGTACATTTTTCTATATAAAGTCTGTATTGTATAATTTCAATAATCTTGATTTTTATGAATTTTCTTGGGTATTTAGATAGTTTTCAAGAATTTCCGCTGACTGCCTGCAAAGCTCAGGGCAAGGGCGTTTTTTATAATATTCACCTGTTCGTTTATTAGGAACAGGCGAGGTATCCTCCATTGGTTTTAATCCTAAAAGCTCTGCACATATTATTGAGCCGTTTTCAGCCTTAAACTCATTTAACAGGCTTTGCACCATATCATAGGTGTGAAGCTTTGCGTTGGAATCCTTTGGATTTTCGTATCCGTTTATCAGGTCTGCCGCCATTATCATACCCGTTACGGTGCCGCACACATTTCTTGTCTTGCCAATGCCCGCACCAAAGCCGGAGGCAACCAAAGCGGCGGTTTTTTCGTCAAGCCCTGTTAGGTCGCTGAATGCAAGCAAAACAGCCTGTGCACAGTTGTAGCCCTGCATAAAGTAGTCATAGGCCTTTTCTCCTCTTTCACTCATATATAATCACCCTTAAATATAATTTACTGTTGGCTTTGTGGTATAAGCTCTACCAACACCTTAACTATACGCCTTTTTTCTATTTTTGCAACAGTAAATTTTACATTTTCAAATTCAACTACAGGCCTTTCGCCCTCGGTTGGAATTTTGCCAAGCTTATCAAGAATAAGTCCTGCTATGGTGTCATATTCTTCTTCCGGCAAATCTGTTCCCAGCAGCTGGTTTACCTCGTCAAGTCCGGCAGAGGCGTCAAATGCAAAAATCTTTTCCGTTATTTTATGTACCTCTTCCTCCTCGTTGTCATATTCGTCTTGAATTTTGCCCATAATGGCTTCTATTAAATCCTCAAGTGAAACCAAGCCGTCTGTGCCGCCGTACTCGTCTACTACAATGGCAATCTGTGTTTTGTCTGCTACCATTTCCGCAAAAAGCTCGCTGCATTTTTTAGAGCTTGGCACATAAAAAACCTCTCTGGTAATGTCGGTTAATTTAAAATTCTTCGGCACATCGCAAAATACATATTTCAGCAAATCCTTTGCATACAATATACCCACAATGTTATCTGTGTCATAATGGTAAACCGGTATTCTGGAGTAGCCGGAATTAATAATTTTTTCAACTACCGATGTCAGCGGTTCAATATCCTCACAGGCTACAAAGTCGTTTCTGTGAGTCATAATTTCTCCTGCGGTGGTGTCGTCAAAGCTGAAAATATTCTCTATCATAACCTTGCAGTTATGGTCTATTAAACCTTTTTCACAACAAAGATTTAACATATTCATAACCTCGTCCTCGGCGTCTGTAGGGGAGTCAAGGTCACCGTAGCGGAATATTCTGCTTAGTATGCTGCTGCCCTTTTTAGAATTGCTTTTATCAGGGTGGTCGTCATTCATTGTAAAAACTTCTCCTTAATTTTTGCCTAAACGGCGAATTTGTTTATACTCTATCAGTGTATAAGAAAATGCCGTAATTGTCAATTATATGGCGAAAACTATTTAAAATAATAAAAACAATTGGTGCACAAAAAAATGTACATATTATGCGAAAGACATTTGTTGTAAATAAACTATAAAAATATGGTATGTATAAAAGTGTAATTAATTTTATATAAAAACACTGTAAATAATTGTATAAATATGCAAATTTATTTGGTGGTTATTTGTGCCGGAGTATATTATATTTTACAAAAAAGTAAATAATTTTATCTTATTTTTACTTTACACTTCAAAGCAAAAGTGCTAAAATTAATCTAGGTCAGGCTATGCCTCGACATTTTTCTAAGTAGTTCTATATCCACTAGGGTATTTAATTTATAAGGAGGAAATTTTCCATGGCAAGAAAAATGAAAACTATGGATGGTAACAACGCAGCCGCTCATGTAGCCTATGCGTTTACAGATGTTGCTGCTATCTATCCTATTACACCTTCATCGGTAATGGCTGATGAGGTTGACAAATATGCCACAGCAGGCAGAAAAAATCTGTTTGGCAGAGAAGTACAGGTAACAGAAATGCAGTCAGAGGGTGGTGCAGCAGGTGCTGTTCACGGTTCACTTTCTGCAGGTGCATTAACAACAACATTTACTGCTTCGCAGGGCTTGCTGCTTATGATACCAAATATGTACAAAATGGCAGGCGAGCTGCTGCCTAGCGTAATCCATGTTTCTGCCCGTGCATTGACATCACACGCTTTGTCAATTTTCGGTGATCATTCAGATATATATGCCTGTCGTCAAACAGGCTACGCTATGCTGTGTTCTACTAACCCACAGGAGTGTATGGACCTTGCCGCTGTTGCTCATTTGTCAGCAATAAAGGGCAGAGTGCCGTTTATGCATTTCTTTGACGGCTTCAGAACCTCACACGAAATTCAAAAGGTTGCTATGTGGGACTATGAGGATCTTGCAGATATGCTTGACTGGGACGCAGTTGACGCATACAGAAGAAGAAGCCTTAACCCTGAGCACCCTGTAACAAGAGGTACCGCACAAAACGACGATATATTCTTCCAGGCAAGAGAGGCTTGTAATGTATATTATGACGCTGTACCTGAAATTGTTGTAGAATATATGAACAAGGTAAACGAAAAGCTCGGTACAGACTATAAGCCTTTCAATTACTATGGTGCACCTGACGCAGAAAATGTTATTGTAGCAATGGGCTCTGTAAACGACTGTACAGAAGAGGTTATTGACTACCTGACAGCTAAGGGCGAAAAGGTTGGTTTGCTAAAGGTAAGACTTTACAGACCGTTTGTAGCTGACTATATGCTAAGCCAGCTGCCTGAAACAGTTAAAAATATTACAGTGCTTGACAGAACAAAAGAGCCCGGTTCTATTGGTGAGCCTTTGTACCTTGATGTATTGGCCGCAATTAACGGTTCTAAGTTTACAGGCGTGAATGTTTATACAGGCCGTTACGGTTTGTCTTCAAAGGATACAACACCTGGCGACATTATTGCCGTTTACCGCAATATGGAAGCAGACCAGCCTAAGAGAAGATTTACAATCGGCATTGTTGACGATGTTACAAATCTTTCTTTGCCTGTTGTTGAAAATCCTGATACAACACCTGCCGGCACAAGCTCATGTAAATTCTGGGGACTTGGTGCCGACGGTACAGTTGGTGCTAACAAAAACTCAATTAAAATTATCGGTGACCATACAGATATGTACGCTCAAGGCTACTTTGCATATGACTCAAAGAAGTCAGGCGGCTTGACAGTATCTCACCTGCGTTTTGGCGACAAGCCGATTAAGTCAACCTACTACATCAGTAAGGCAGACTTTGTTGCCTGTCATAACCCGTCATATGTACATAAGTACGATATGGTGGACGACCTGAAAGAGGGCGGCAGCTTCCTGCTGAACTGTCCTTGGTCCGGCGAGGAGCTTGAAGAAAAGCTTCCTGCTAAAATGAAGAGAATTATTGCTCAAAAGAAGATTAATTTCTATACAATAGACGGTATCAAGATTGGTAAGGAAATCGGTCTTGGCGGCCGTATCAACACAATTTTGCAGTCAGCATTCTTTACTATTGCTAACATTATCCCTAAGGATGATGCTATTAAATATATGAAGGACGCTGCTACAAAGTCATACAGCAAGAAGGGCCAGGCTATTGTTGATATGAACCATGCGGCTATTGAGCGTGGTGCAACAGACTTTGTAAAGGTAGAGGTACCTGCAAGCTGGGCTGACGCCGAGGGCGAGCTGGAAAAGGTTGTATCAACTAACGGTAAGCCGGAGGTTTTGGAGTATGTAAATACTATTCTGCACCCTGTAAATGCTTACAAGGGTAACCAGCTTCCTGTATCTGCGTTTAAAAACCACATTGACGGTACAGTTCCTCAGGGTACAGCTGCATACGAAAAGAGAGGTATTGCAGTTGATGTTCCGTCTTGGAATTCCGAGAATTGTATTCAGTGTAACTTCTGTTCATATGTATGTCCGCACGCTGCTATTCGTCCTGTTGCTATGACAGCCGACGAAGCTGCCGCAGCACCTGCCGCAACAAAGAAAGCCCCTATGATGGCTATGCCGGGTATGACATTTACAATGACAGTTTCTACACTTGACTGTACAGGCTGCGGCTCTTGTGCACAGGTTTGTCCTGGCAAGAAGGGCAACAAGGCTCTTGAGATGAAGCCGGCTGACGGTGAAATGGATCAGCAGGAGGTATTTGCTTACGGTCTTGACCTGCCTGTTAAGCCTGATGTTGCCGCTAAGTTTAAGGAAACTACAGTTAAGGGCAGCCAGTTTAAGCAGCCGCTGCTTGAATTCTCAGGTGCTTGTGCAGGTTGTGGTGAAACACCATACGCAAAGCTTGCTACACAGCTGTTTGGCGACAGAATGTTTATTGCCAACGCTACAGGCTGTTCATCAATTTGGGGTGCTTCGGCTCCGGCTACACCTTACACAGTAAACAAAGAGGGCAGAGGCCCGGCTTGGCATAACTCATTGTTTGAGGATAACGCAGAGTTTGGTTACGGTATGGTTTTGGGACAAAACGCTATTCGTGACAGACTTGCGGATTATGTAAAAGAAATTTCCGAAAAGACAAGCAAGGAAGATGTTAAATCTGCTTGTGAGGAATACCTTTCAACAATAACAAACTCAGGCGAGAATAAAATAGCTGCTCAGGCACTTATTGAGAAGCTTGAGGAAATCAGCAGCTGTGACTGCGAGGCAGGCAAGCTTGCTAAAAAGACACTTGCAGATAAAGACCAGCTTGCTAAGAAGTCTATGTGGATATTCGGCGGCGACGGCTGGGCATACGATATTGGCTTTGGCGGCTTGGATCATGTTATCGCCTCCGGTAAGGATGTAAATATTCTTGTATTTGATACAGAGGTTTATTCAAATACAGGCGGTCAGGCTTCAAAGGCTACACCTAGCGGTTCTATTGCACAGTTTGCTGCAGCAGGTAAGGCTACAAACAAAAAGGACCTTGCAGCTATTGCAATGACATACGGTAATGTATATGTAGCACAGGTTTCAATGGGTGCCGACTATAACCAGTGTATAAAGGCATTTGTTGAGGCAGAAAGCTATGACGGTCCGTCAATTATTATTTGTTATGCACCTTGTATCAACCACGGTATTAAGGGCGGTATGACAATAGCTCAAATCGAAGAGAAAAAGGCTGTACAGTCAGGCTATTGGAACATCTACCGTTACAACCCTCGTTTGATTGAGCAGGGCAAAAATCCGCTTATCGTAGATTCTAAGGCTCCTACAATGAGCTATCGTGACTTTATTATGGGCGAGGTTCGTTATAACGCACTTTCTCGTGCAAACCCTGAGAGAGCAGATCTTCTGTTTAACAGAGCTGAACAGCAGGCAGCTAAAAAGCTTGCTCACCTACAGTTCCTGGCTTCTCAGACATTTGAAGATAATAAGTAAATCCTTATAAATTAACTAACACAAGGCAGATACTCTCAAAAAGGTGTCTGCCTTGTGTCGTTTTAAAATGCGTGGAGCTTTGTCTAGGCTTGCAGGCTTTTTTACTTACCACGACTTTTATTATAGAGCCTGCTTTTAATGCTTGCTTCCTTTGCCTATGCAATGTTCTATATGAATGACAAAAAAGAGGTGTCTTTGCTCGGATAAATCCAAAGGCTTTGTAATTAACAAAATAAAAATCGGAAATCGATAAAATGAAAACCATATGATGTATATACAAAAAAGGCTTTTTGAAAGGGAATGTTCCCAATCAAAAAGCCTTTTTCGTTGTGTATTATTTTGTTATATCAGTATTCCGCCGTTTACGCTTAGCACCTGACCTGTAATGAACGATGCCTTTTCATCTGCCAAAAAGACAACCGCATTTGCTACATCCAGTGCAGTGCCCAGCCTGTTAAGAGGGGCTTCCTCTTTAAGCTCTCTTAGGGTGTCCTCCGAGAAGGAGGACATCATTTCGGTTTTTATTACCCCGGGCGAAACGCAGTTTACCCTTATTCCGCTTAGACCTACTTCCTTTGCCAATGCCTTTGTTAGGCCTATTACTCCTGCCTTGGCTGCCGAGTAGTGAACCTCACAGCTTCCGCCGGTTTCTCCCCACATAGAGGCTATGTTAATTATACAGCCTGTGTGCGAATGTATCATTTTCGGAAGCACAGTGTTGCAGCAGTTGTACACACCGGTAAGGTTTGTGCTTATCATATTTGACCAAATTTCCGGTGTAATATCTGTAAACAGTATTTGCTGTGCTATGCCGGCATTGTTTACAAGAACATCAATAAACCCAAACCTCTTGTATATGCTGTCTGCCATATTTTTTACTGCTGTATAGTCGCCTACATCTGCTTGGAATATTTCGGCACAGCCTCCAAGGTCTGCTATTTTCTGCCGCACCTTTTCTGCCTCTGCCTTGCTTTTGTTGTAGTTAATGGCAATATTAAAGCCGTTTTTTGCAAGCTGCAGGGCTATTTCTGCTCCTATACCCTTAGAAGCGCCTGTTACTAATGCTGTTTTTGACATATTATTCCTTTACAAGAACCTTTACAATTTCATTTATATACATCTTGTGCCAGTCACTGCCCTCGGCGTTGTAGTTGGACTTTAGCGACATTTCCGTTAGGCTATTCTCTGAAAGGAACTGACCGTAAAGCTTTTTGCAAACCAGCACAAGCTTAGACTCTGCAAAGTACGGCACACCGTCAGTATGCTCAACAGTCAGGTTTGTTTCCGACACCTTGTCAATATCTCTGCCGCTTTTTGTGCCGCAAAGCTTTAGCACGCTGCGGTAGCTTTCAGGTAGGAAGCAAAGGGAGAACATATCTTCGCTTTCAAGCATACCAAAGGTGTAACGCTGTGGTCTTATAAAGGTGAAGGCAACAGGCTTATTCCACATAATGCCCACACCGCCCCAGCTGGCAGTCATCATATTGCACTTGCCCTCATGTTCTGCTGTTACAAGCATCCAGTCATTGCCTATCAGCTTAAACGGGTTTTCTGTAATTTCTATGGGTTTAATTTTCTTAAAGCTGCTCATAGTAAAATCTCCTTTTTAGAAATGTGTATTATAAAATATGTTAATAGCTGCTGAAATTATTATAGCATTACTTAAATCAATATACAATACCTTGCGTATATATGAATAAAAATGCATAAAAATTTGAATAATGTATACTCATAAACAGCTTGAAGTACAGCTGTTGTCAAAAAATATGTTGAAAATGTGGAAAATCTAGAGATAAGTTTTTAAAGATGTTAAATTAAAATATATATTGCTACAAAAAATCAAGGGTTTGAATAAATATACAAATATTTCTTGATTTTTTGCATAGCGTGAGTATAATATAACTTGTAATCAATAAATAAAAGCATTTTATTTAAATATACGGGAGGTCATTATCATGGCAAAGAAAAAGAAAGATGTTAAAAAGGTTGTACTGGCTTATTCGGGCGGTCTTGACACATCAATTATTATTCCTTGGCTAAAGGAAAATTATAATAATTGCGAGGTTATTGCTGTTTCCGGCGATGTTGGTCAGGGTACAGAGCTTGACGGTCTTGAGGAAAAGGCTATTGCAACAGGTGCTTCAAAGCTGTATATTGAAGACCTTAACAAGGAGTTTGTAGAGGACTACATATTCCCTACAATCAAAGCAGGTGCTGTTTACGAGGGTAAGTATCTGTTAGGTACATCTTTTGCAAGACCTATTATCGCTAAAAGACTTGTAGAAATTGCTAAGGCAGAGGGTGCTGACGCTATTTGCCACGGCTGTACGGGTAAGGGTAACGACCAGGTTCGTTTTGAGCTTGCTATTAAAGCTTATGCACCGGATATGACAATTATTGCACCGTGGAGAACATGGGAGTTTAAGTCAAGAGAAGAGGAAATTGCTTATGCCGAGGCTAAGAAGATTCCTCTAAAGATTAACAGAGAAACAAACTACTCAAAGGATAAGAACCTGTGGCACTTGTCACATGAGGGACTGGACCTTGAAAATCCGGCTAACGAGCCAATGTATAATAAAGAGGGCTTTTTGGAGCTTGGCGTTTCACCTGAGCAGGCACCTGACAAGCCAACATATGTAACAATTTCATTTGAAAAGGGTATTCCGACAGCTATTGATGGCGAAAAGCTGGACGGCGTTTCAATTATTAAAAAGCTGAACAAGCTTGGCGGAGAAAACGGCATTGGTATAACCGATATTGTTGAAAACAGACTTGTTGGTATGAAGGCAAGGGGCGTATACGAAACACCGGGCGGTACAATTCTATATACAGCTCACGCAAAGCTTGAGGAAATTTGCCTTGACAGAGATACACAGCATTACAAAGAGATTGTTGCCAACCGTTTTGCAGAGCTTGTATACTACGGTCAGTGGTACACACCATTAAGAGAGGCTATCTCAGCATTTGTTGACAGCACACAGCAGACAGTAACAGGCGATGTTAAGCTAAAGCTGTACAAGGGCAACATTATTGATGCAGGCGTTACTTCACCATACTCACTGTATGACGAGGAGATCGCTACATTTGATGAGGACGAGGTTTACGACCAGAATGATTCTGAGGGCTTCATTAATCTGTTTGGCCTGCCGATAGAGGTAAGAGCAAAAAAGGGCTTAATTAAGTGATTTTGTTTGATTAGGCACTATTAAATAGCAATTAATACTAAAGGGACGGGTGCTTTTTGCCGCTCGTCCCATATACTAATTTATGAGGTGAAACAAATGAAGCTGTGGACAGGCAGATTTCAAAAGGAAATAAGCAAAACAACAAACGATTTTAACTCATCTATATCCTTTGACAGCAGAATGTATAAGGAGGATATTACAGGCAGTATTGCACACGCAACTATGCTTGGACAGTGCGGCATTATAGAAAAAGAGCAGGCAGATATTATCTGCAAGGGCTTGCAGGAAATTTTGGCCGACATAGAAAGCGGTAAGCTAAGCATTGATATGGAGGCAGAGGACATTCACACCTTTATTGAGGGTGAATTAACAAAAAGACTGGGTGACAACGGCAAAAGACTGCACACAGCCAGAAGCCGTAACGACCAGGTTGCACTTGATGTAAGACTGTACCTGCGAAATCAGATAGATGAATTAAAATCTCTTGTTAAGGGCTTAATAGAGGTTATTTGCAGCAAGGCAGAGGAGTATGCCGAAACCGTTATGCCGGGCTATACACACCTGCAAAGAGCACAGCCTATAACCTTTGGCCACCACCTTATGGCTTATGCCGAAATGCTTTTGCGTGACCTGTCCAGACTTGAGGATACACAGAAAAGAATGAATGTAAACCCTCTTGGCAGCTGTGCATTGGCGTGCACAACATACCCTATAGACAGAAGCATTACAACAAGGCTTTTAGGCTTTGACAGTATGACAAGAAACAGCCTTGACGGTGTGTCAGACCGTGATTTCTGCTTAGAGCTTGCTTCGGCACTGTCTATTATTATGGTTCACCTTTCAAGATTTTCAGAAGAAATTATTATGTGGTGCTCATGGGAATTTAAGTTTATTGAGCTTGACGACGCTTTTTCAACCGGCTCATCAATTATGCCGCAAAAGAAAAATCCTGACATTGCAGAGCTTGTTCGTGGTAAATCCGGCAGAGTGTTCGGCGACTTGCAGGGCTTGCTTACAGCAATGAAGGGTATAGCTCTTGCATACAATAAGGATATGCAGGAGGACAAGGAGGCTGTGTTTGACGCTGTTGACACTGTTAAAATGTGTATTACTGCCTTTACGCCTATGCTTGATACAATGACGGTTATTCCGCAAAATATGCGCAAGGCTGCCGCAGGCGGATTTATAAACGCTACCGACTGTGCAGACTATTTGGTTAAAAAGGGACTTCCTTTCAGAGATGCATACAAGGCAACAGGCTCATTGGTTGCACTGTGCATAGAAAAGGGCGAAACCCTTGAAACCCTGCCTATAGAGGAATACAAGGCAATTTGCGACACCTTTGACGAGGGCGTTTACGAGGCCATCTCGCTTGAAAAGTGCGTAAAGGAAAGAAGCCCATACGGCGGCCCGGCAAATGTACTTAACGCCGTTAAAGAGGTTAGAGAGCTTATTAAATAATTTTCAGAGTAAAATTATAATTACCCATACGGTTTTGAAAATAGATTTTTAGAAATAAATTAAAAATTAAGAGGATGATAAAATGATTAAGGTAGGAATTATAGGAGCTACCGGCTACGCAGGTGCAGAGCTTGTAAGACTGCTTATGAGCCACCCGCAGGCACAGCTTACGGCAATAAGCTCAGTCAGTTTTGAGGGTAAGGCTATTAGTCAGGTATACCCGTCTTATTACAACCTAAACGATATGGTTTGCGAGAATGCAGACCGGGTTGTTGACAAATGTCAGGTTATATTTGCGGCACTTCCACACGGACTTTCACAGGAGCTTGCTAAGGTGTGCTCTGATAAGGATAAGATTTTTATTGACCTGGGTGCAGACTTCAGACTTGAAAACGAAGACGACTACAAGGAATGGTACGGCGGTGAATATACCGACAAGGAGCTTCATAAAAACTCCGTTTATGCACTGCCTGAATTTTTCAGAGATAATATAAAGGGCAAGAAAACTATTGCCAACCCGGGCTGCTACACAACAGGCGTACCTCTTGCCATTGGCCCTGCCGTAGCTAAAGGCTTAGTGGAAACAAAGGGCATTATAGCCGACTGCAAAAGCGGTGCTACAGGTGCAGGCAGAGGCTTGTCCCAAAACACTCACTTTACAGACCTTAACGAGGGCTTTCACCCTTACAAGGTTGCTTGTCACCGTCATACTCCTGAAATTGAGCAAACACTTTCACACTTGGCAAACAAGCCGGTGAAGATTACATTTGTTCCTCATTTGCTGCCGGTAAACAGGGGTATTCTTTCAACTGTTTATGCACCGCTGAAGGAGGGCGTAACAGAGGAGCAGGTAAGACAGGCTTACGAGGAGTTTTATAACGATGAATACTTTGTAAGACTTTTGCCAAAGGGACAGGTTGCAGATATTCACAACATTAAGTATTCAAACTTTGGCGATGTTTCATTGCATATGGACAATCGCACAGGCACATTGGTGGCTGTTTCGGCTATTGACAATATGGTTAAGGGTGCGGCCGGACAGGCAATTCAAAATATGAATATTGTATGCGGTCTTGACGAAAAAACAGGACTTGAAATTATACCGCCTGCTTTCTAAAGCCTAAAACAGTATATTTTAATTTACACAGCGAGGAATAAAAAATGGATATTTCTAACGAAAAAAGAGCAAATGTGCTTATACAGGCACTGCCGTATATTCAGAAGTACGCAGGACAAACCATTGTTGTTAAATACGGCGGAAACGCTATGATAAGCCCCGAGCTTAAAAGTGCTGTTATGAGCGATATAGTCCTAATGCACTTGGTAGGCGTAAATGTTGTGCTTGTTCACGGCGGCGGCCCTGAAATAAGCCAAATGCTGAAAAAAACAGGCAAGGAAAGCAAGTTTATAAACGGTATGCGTGTAACAGACGCAGAAACAATGGAAATTGTTGAAATGGTGCTTGCCGGCAAGGTAAACAAAAGCCTTGTACAGTGCCTAAACGACCACAGCGGCAAGGCTGTAGGCTTGTGCGGACTTGACGGAAAAATGCTTATGGCAGACAAGCTTATTACAGCTGATGACTTGGGCTTTGTAGGCGAAATACGAGAGGTAAACACACAGGTTATTAATGACGCCGTAAGCAACGGCTATGTTCCTATTATCTCCACTGTTGCAGGCGGATACGACGGCAATGTTTACAACATTAACGCAGACATTGCAGCTGCACAAATAGCCGCAAAGCTGGGTGCGTGCAAGCTTATTTTAATGACAGATATTCGTGGCTTGCTTAGAGATAAGGACGATGAGAATACTTTAATTCCTGTTGTGAATGTAAGCGAGGTTCCTATGCTGAAAAAAGAGGGCATTATAAGCGGCGGTATGATACCTAAAATTGACTGCTGTGTAGAGGCAGTAAGACAGGGCGTTAAGCGTGCCCACATTATAGACGGCAGAATAGAGCATTCAATTCTTATTGAAATGTTCTCTGACGAGGGTATCGGTACAATGTTTTATTAATGGACTGCTTTTCTATTGGGGCAGGTTTGCATTATATTTTAAAATTATATGGGGTGGATTATGTCGGTACAAATTAAAGAAATGACTATAGACTGCTACGATGAAATATTTGCTATGTGGCAAATTACCTCTAAAAGAGCCTTGTCAGAGGCCGACCAAAGAGAAGAAATTGAGTATTACCTTAACAGGAATAAGGGCCTTAGCCAAATAGCTGTAGCAGACGGTAAAATAGTAGGAACTGTACTGGCAGGTCACGACGGCAGGCGTGGCTTTATACACCATATGGCAGTTATGCCGCAATACAGAAGAAAGGGCATAGCAAAAGCTATGGCTACAATGGCTATAGAGAAGCTGGCACAGCAGGGAATACATAAAACCCATATTTTTACCTATCAGGACAATTCCTGCGGTCAGAGCTTTTGGAGCAGTATTGGCTTTGAAAAGCGTGACGATATTTTTGTTTACTCCTACGAGAAAAAATAATTTAAGTATAAGGAAGAAGTATTATGACACTGGAACAAATAAAGGCCGACGAAAGCCAATACCTTATGCATACCTATGGCAGGTTTAATGTAGCCTTGGTAAAGGGCAAGGGTGCAAAGGCTTGGGACGAAAGCGGCAAGGAATATATTGATTTCACAAGCGGAATAGGCGTAAACTGCCTGGGCTACAGTGACGACGGCTGGGTAAAGGCGGTTTCTGACCAGGCGGCAACATTACAGCACATTTCCAATTTATATTACAGCCCACTGCAAACAGAGCTTGCCAAAAAGCTTTGCAAGGCTACAGGCTTTAGCAAGGTGTTTTTTGCCAACAGCGGCGCAGAGGCTAACGAGTGTGCAATTAAGCTTGCAAGAAAGTACAGCTTTGAAAAGTACGGAAAAGAAAGAACAGAAATTGTAACTCTTGAAAATTCTTTCCATGGCAGAACAGTTACAACACTGGCGGCAACAGGTCAAGAGGTTTTTCATAACTACTTTTTCCCGTTTACCGAGGGCTTTACCTTTGCTAAAGCAAACGATATGAACAGCGTAAAAGAAAAGGTAAACGAAAAAACCTGTGCTGTTATGGTAGAGCTTATACAGGGCGAGGGCGGTGTAAACCCGCTTGATAAGGAGTTTGTACAGCGGCTTGCCGACTACTGCAAGGAAAACGATTTGCTTTTAATTATAGATGAGGTTCAAACAGGCGTAGGCAGAACTGGTACTCTTTACTGCTACGAGCAGTTTGGAATTAAGCCCGACATTGTATCTTCTGCAAAGGGTATAGGCGGCGGATTGCCTATGGGTGCTTGCCTGTGCAGTGAAAGCCTTGCAAATGTAATGACGCCGGGTACTCACGGTACTACCTACGGTGGAAACCCTATAGCCTGTGCCGGTGCTTTAGAGGTGCTTAGCCGTGTAAATACTCCGGAATTTTTAAAGTCTGTACAGGAAAAGGGACAGTATATTAAAGAAAAGCTGTCCGCTATGGACGGTGTAAGTCAGGTTCGTGGTATGGGTATGATGATAGGCGTTGTACTTGAAAAGGACAACGCTAAAGAGGTGGCCGCAAAATGTGTTGAAAACGGACTTTTGGTTCTTACAGCCAAGACTCTAATCCGTTTCCTTCCGCCACTGAACATAACAGAGGACGAAATTAACAAGGGCCTTGAAATATTTAAGAAGTGTCTGTAATTTTTAATATTTCAGACAATAATTACTTAGTATTTAATTAATATAAATTCAATATAAAGGAGAGCAATTAATGAAACATTTTTTAAAGCTGCTGGACTACAGCGGTAAAGAGATTATAGAAATGCTTAACCTTGCTGACCAGCTGAAATATGAGCAAAAGCACGGTATTGAGCACAAGCACCTTGCCGGCAAAACACTGGGTATGATATTCCAAAAGGCTTCTACCAGAACCCGTGTTTCCTTTGAGGTAGGTATGTACCAGCTTGGCGGTTACCCACTGTTTTTGTCTGCAAACGATATGCAGATAGGCCGTGGCGAGCCTGTACAGGATACCGCAAGGGTTTTGTCAAGATTTCTTGACGGCATTATGATAAGAACCTTTGAGCAGGCAGAGGTAGAGGCACTGGCTGAATACGGTTCAATTCCTGTAATTAACGGCTTAACAGATTTCTGCCACCCTTGCCAGGTTATGGCTGACCTTATGACAATAAGAGAAAGCAAGGGCTCTTTAGAGGGGCTAAAGCTTTGCTTTATCGGCGACGGCAACAATATGGCAAACTCATTAATCGTAGGCGGACTTAAAACAGGTATGAGCGTTACCGTTGCTTGCCCTGAGGGTTACGACCCGCCTAAGGAAATTCTTGATTTTGCAAAGGAATACGGTGACAAGTTTGGCTTGTACAGAGAGCCTAAGGAGGCCGCAAAGAATGCAGATGTAGTTTATACAGATGTATGGGCTTCAATGGGACAGGAGCAGGAGGCACAGCTTCGTGCAAAATCCTTTGCCGGTATTTACTGCGTAGACGCTGACCTTATGAGCGTTACAAATAAAGACTGTATGGTACTGCACTGCCTGCCTGCACACCGTGGCGAAGAAATTACAGCCGATGTTTTCGAGGCACACGCAGATGAGATTTTTGAAGAGGCAGAAAACAGACTGCACGCACAAAAGGCTGTGCTTGTTACAATGATGAAGGACTAATTTATAAATATCGTTAAAATATAATAAGTCTTAAACGGTATTTGGTATTTATTTATGGGAATACAGGGGTTGTATTCCCATAAATTTTTGTAACCGTATTTTTTGTAATGTGTTATAATAGCTACAAAGCAGACTATTTGAATTTAGAAGGTGAAAAATATGGCTGAAAGAGTTTTGGTAGGTATGAGCGGCGGTGTAGACAGCTCTGTTTGTGCTTTGCTTTTACAACAGCAGGGCTACGAAACCGACGGTGCTACACTGCGTCTTTTTAATAACGAGGATATTGGCGTAAGCAATACACGCACCTGCTGTTCGCTGGAGGATGTTATGGACGCCCGAACAGTATGCTACAAGCTGGGCATACGCCACTATGTTTTTAATTTTGGCGAGCAGTTTAAGGAGCAGGTTATAAACAGATTTGCCAAAAGCTACGAAATGGGCGAAACTCCAAACCCTTGCATAGAGTGTAACAAATACATAAAGTTTGCCAAAATGCTTGAAAGGGCAAAGCTTTTGGATTACGACTACATTGCCACCGGTCACTATGTACAGCGGGAAGTAGACTCAAACGGCAGGGTGCTTATAAAAAAGGCGGTTGACGGCAGAAAAGACCAGACATATGTGCTGTATGTGCTTACACAGGATATGCTAAGGCATACCTTGTTCCCTTTAGGCTCAATGACAAAGGAGCAGTCCAGAGCCTTGGCAGAGGAGCATAATTTAATTAATGCCAGAAAGCCCGACAGTCAGGACATATGCTTTATAAAGGACGGCGACTATGCAGGCTTTTTGGAAAATACAATGGGCGTGCATACCCCACAGGGGGACTTTGTGTACAAGGACGGCACAGTGCTTGGCAGACACAAGGGCATTATCCACTACACTATAGGTCAGCGCAAGGGCTTGGGTATAAGCTACCGGCACCCTATATTTGTACTTGATAAAAACCCTGACAACAATGTAGTAACCTTGGGCGAAAATTCAGACCTGTTTACAAACACTCTTACGGCTGCAGACCTTAACTGGATTGCCATAGACGCTCCTAAGAGTGATGTTAAGGTAACGGCTAAAACACGCTACAGTCAAAAAGAGGCTCCGGCTATTATACACCCTGTAGATAACGACAAGGTGGTAGTAGAGTTTGACCGGCCGCAAAGGGCTATTACAAAGGGACAGGCTGTTGTTTTTTACGACGGAGAGTATGTAGTAGGCGGAGGAACTATAAGGTAAGCTTTATTTATGCCCGGAAAAGCCTATAAGGCAGAAAAACTGAAAATAAGGTGCATAGGGAAAGCTTGCCCTGTGCACCTTGTGTTGCTTGTTATTATTTTAAAAGATAAGAAATATCGTTTACAATTTGTCCCATTGCGCTTACGGCATCGTTTGCCTTGCGTTTAACGGTTTTAGGGTTTTTCTGCATAACCTTGTTGCTTACATAGCCTACTACCACACCGGTAGCTACCACGGCAGCAACACCCTTGGCGACGCTCATTGCATTTTTAGTCATTTTTTTACACCTCCTGTATAGAGTATAGAATGTTAATATATTTTCCAGAAGTAAAACTTCGTTGTTCAATTTAAAATCACTTCCTTTTACTATTTTGTACAGAGAGTAATAATTTATAACAGAAAGGACAATATATTTTATGGCAGAGCTTAATATAGTTTTGGTAGAACCCGAAATTCCTCAAAATACCGGAAATATTGCACGCACCTGTGCGGCAACCGGTGCAAGGCTGCATTTAGTAAGGCCTCTTGGCTTTAGCATTAGCGAAAAGGCGGTAAAAAGAGCCGGACTGGACTACTGGGATTTACTTGATATTACTGTTTATGACAATATAAATGATTTTTTCAGCCGAACCAACGGCCCTTATTATTATTTCTCCACAAAGGCACGGCATATACATTCCGACATTAAATATCCCGACGGTGCATACCTGCTTTTTGGCAGAGAAACAGCGGGACTGCCGGAGCAGCTTCTTCACGATAATCCCGACACCACGGTGCGTATTCCTATGATTAATGAGGCACGCAGCCTTAATCTGTCAAATTCTGTAGCGGTTGCCGTATATGAAACGCTCAGACAATGGAACTACCCCGACCTGTTGTGCAAGGGCAATCTTCACAGGCTAAGCTGGGATGAGTAATTGTGAATAAATTTATAGGAATTTAAGAAATTACTGCAAATTGACCTTATGAAGTATTGAAAAATAGATATTTTTATTATAAAATAAATGTTGTGAAAGGTACTTTCCTTGTTTTGGTAAAAACATAAAACGAAAGACTTAAATATACTTGAAAGGATGTTATAGAAATGGGATTTCTAGACAAAGTTACAGTTGACGATATTAATGTAAAGGGCAAAAAGGTTCTTGTTCGTTGCGATTTCAATGTACCTCTGAAGGACGGCGTTATTACAAACGACAACAGAATTACAGCTGCTTTGCCAACAATTCAGAAGCTGGTAAATGACGGCGGTAAGGTTATTCTTTGCTCACACTTGGGCAAGCCAAAGAACGGCCCTGAGGAGAAGTTCTCACTTGCTCCTGTAGCTGTAAGACTAAGCGAGCTGCTGGGTAAGGATGTAGTTTTTGCAAATGATGATACAGTAGTGGGCGAAAATGCTAAAAAGGCAGTAGACGCTATGCAGGACGGCGATGTTGTTCTGCTGCAGAACACTCGTTTCCGTAAGGAAGAAACAAAGAACGAGGAGCCATTCAGCAAAGACCTTGCTTCACTGGCAGATGTATTTGTTATGGACGCTTTTGGTTCAGCTCACAGAGCACACTGCTCAACAGTAGGCGTTACACAGTTTGTTAAGGAAACAGCTGTAGGCTACCTAATGCAGAAAGAAATCAACTACCTTGGCAATGCTGTAGAGCAGCCTGTAAGACCTTTCGTTGCTATTTTGGGCGGTGCTAAGGTTGCAGATAAGCTGAATGTTATTTCTAACCTGCTTGAAAAGTGCGACACACTTATTATCGGCGGCGGCATGGCTTACACCTTCCTAAAGGCTAAGGGCTACGAGGTTGGTAAGTCACTTGTTGACGACAGCAAGATTGATTACTGTAAGGAAATGATGGAAAAGGCTGAAAAGCTGGGCAAAAAGCTGCTTCTGCCTGTTGATACAACAGTTGCTGACGGTTTCCCTGATCCAATCGACGCTGAAATCGCTGTAGAGGTTGTAGATTCAACAGCTATTCCTGCTGATAAAGAGGGTCTTGACATCGGTACAAAGACACAGGCTTTGTTTGCTGAGGCTGTTAAGTCTGCAAAGACAGTTGTATGGAACGGTCCTATGGGTGTATTTGAAAACCCAACATTGGCTGCAGGTACTATTGCTGTTGCTAAGGCTTTGGCAGAAACAGACGCTACAACAATCATCGGCGGCGGTGACTCTGCTGCTGCTGTTATTCAGCTTGGCTTTGCTGACAAGATGAGCCACATTTCAACAGGCGGCGGCGCTTCTCTTGAGTATCTTGAGGGTAAGGTTCTTCCTGGTATTGCAGCTATTGCTGACAAGAAATAATTTTTATAATGTAAATAAAGGGCGGAAACTTTCCGCCCTTATTGTTAGTTGATTGTTATTTATTACTAACCGCTGTAATCGGCATAAAATTTACCGAGGTAGCTAGTATATATGAATATTTATACTTAAACTATATAACATACGAAAGGAAATTTTTATTATGAATAAAACTCTTAGAAAGGCAGTTATTGCCGGCAACTGGAAAATGAATAAAACACCAAAGGAAGCTGAAGCTTTGCTAAAGGAGATTGCTCCTCTTGTAAAGGACGCTGACTGTGAGGTTATAGCTTGTGTGCCATATGTAGACCTATGCACAGCTATTGAGGCTGCAAAGGGTACAAACATTAAAATCGGTGCCGAAAACTGCCACTGGGCTGAAAGCGGTGCTTTCACAGGCGAAATCTCAACAGGTATGCTTACAGAGCTTGGCGTTGAGTATGTTGTACTTGGCCACAGCGAAAGAAGACAGTACTTTGGCGAAACAGATGAAACAGTAAACAAGAGAACAAAGGCTGCTCTTGCTGCAGGTCTAAAGCCAATTGTTTGTGTCGGCGAGCTTTTGTGGGAGCGTGAGTGCGACATTACAGAGGAAGTTATCGCAAGACAGATTAAGCTAGACTTGTTCGATGTATCTGCAGAGGATGTTAAGAAAACAATTATTGCTTACGAGCCTGTATGGGCTATCGGCACAGGTAAAACAGCTACAGCTGAGCAGGCTGAAGAGGTTTGCGCATTTATTCGTGCTACACTTGCTAAGCTGTATGGTCAAGAGGTTGCTAACGCTGTTACAATCCAGTACGGCGGTTCTATGAACGACGGCAACTGCGACGAGCTTCTAAGCAAAGAGAATGTTGACGGCGGTCTTATTGGCGGTGCTTCACTTGTAGCAGAAAAGTTTGCTGCTATTGTTAAGGCTGCAAGCAAATAATTAACCTTGTTGTTAATTTACGCTTAAACAAGATTTGCAGTGTATCTTTAGATAAGGAGATAATCAAATGAAAAAACCTACAGTTTTATTAATACTTGACGGTTACGGTCTGAATGACAAGGTGGAGGGCAACGCTGTTGCCAACGCAAAAACACCTGTTATGGACAAGCTGATGAAGGAATATCCTTTTGTTAAGGGCTACGCAAGCGGCCTGGCTGTTGGCTTGCCTGACGGACAAATGGGTAACTCAGAGGTTGGCCACCTGAATATGGGTGCCGGCAGAATTGTTTACCAGGAGCTTACAAGAATTACAAAGGCTATTGAAGACGGCGATTTCTTTGAAAACGAAGCTCTTGTAGATGCTGTTAATAATGTAAAAGCTAACAACTCCGCTTTGCATTTGTTTGGTCTGCTGTCAGACGGCGGCGTACACAGCCACAACACACACCTTTACGGCTTGCTTGAAATGGCAAAGAGAAACGGCATTGAAAAGGTTTATGTTCATGCTTTCCTAGACGGCAGAGATACTGCACCAACCTCCGGTAAAGAGTTCGTTCAGGAGCTTTGCGACAAAATGAAGGAAATCGGTGTAGGTCAGGTAGCGACTGTCTCCGGCCGTTACTACGCTATGGACAGAGATAACAACTGGGACAGAGTAGAAAAGGCATACGACGCTATTACAAAGGGAGTGGGCGAAACAGCACAGTGCCCTGTACAGGCTGTTGCCGATTCATACGACAAGGATGTTACAGACGAGTTTGTTGTTCCTGTTGTAATTACTAAGGACGGAGCTCCTGTTGCAACGGTAAACGACAACGACTCTGTTGTATTCTTTAACTTCCGTCCCGACAGAGCAAGACAAATGACAAGGGCCTTCTGTGCCGACGATTTCAGCGGCTTTAACAGAGGAGCAAGAAAGAATGTTAAGTTTGTTTGCTTTACGGAATACGATGTAACAATTCCTAACAAGGAAATTGCATTTAAAAAGGTTTCTATAACAAATACACTTGGCGAGTACCTGGCTGCAAACAACCTAAAGCAGGCAAGAATTGCCGAAACAGAGAAGTATGCTCATGTAACGTTCTTCTTTAACGGCGGCATAGAAACACCTAACGAGGGTGAAGACAGAATTCTTGTTGACTCACCTAAGTATGTTCCGACATATGACAAAAAGCCAAGAATGAGTGCCTACACAGTTTGCGACAAGCTAAGCGAGGCTATTACGGGCGGCAAGTACGATGTTATTATCTGTAACTTTGCCAACCCTGATATGGTAGGCCATACAGGTGTTATGGAGGCTGCTGTAAAGGCAGTAGAGGTTATAGACGAGTGCGTTGGCGAAATTGTTGAGTTTATAAAGCAGGTTGACGGTCAAATGTTTATATGTGCCGACCACGGTAATGTTGAACAGCTTATTGACTATGAAACAGGCGAGAGCTTTACCGCTCACACAACAAACCCTGTACCGTTTATTCTTGTTAATGCAGATCCTTCATACAAGCTGAGAGAAAACGGCTGTCTGGCAGACATTGCTCCTACATTATTGGAAATGATGGGATTGCCTCAGCCAAAGGAAATGACAGGTAAAAGCCTTATTATTAAAGACTAAGCTGTAAGTGCAGACACATGCATCAGCAGGTCTGCTGTAAATATAGCGGTTATGTGCCACAGTGGCAGCCCGGTGCTGCTGCTGTGGCATTTTTGCTGCCTTGCTTTTAGGCTCTGTGTAAATATTCGCAGCAAAACCGCAAATAGATTTTTGGTTTTGTCAAGATGCTACAGCAAAATAAATATTTTTATTTTTTATTTTATATGTTGACATTTGAATAATACAGATAGTAATATTTTTGTTATTTTTTGTAACTATTTTATTGTTCAACAGGCTGTGGAAAACTTTAAATAAGTTATCAACAAGTTAAAAGCTTGTTTAACTAGTGTTTCACGGTTTGTTTTTATCATTATCAACACACTTATCAACAATTTTGTTAGTAAGTGAATAATACAAAATGTATAATGTTGAAAATGTTAAAAACATTTAACAAGTTATTGACATTTGTTAAATGTAAAAAATTGTATAAGTAAAAAAATACTGTTAATGCTATAATCAGATTGCTTATATTAGGAGAGTTTTTATGATTAAAGGTATTAACAGAACGATTATTGAGGTAACAGACACAGGAAATATCTACTACGAAAGAGCACTGCTTGTGCTTAAGCCGGAGTATACCGACGTTAACAGAAGCTTACTGGAGAAAGAGGCTAAAAAGATGCTGTTTTCTATGTCGGCACCATCAGCCATAAAAAAACGCCACGCCATAGCCTACTGGACTATAAGACTTGGCTGTGCCTCTGCTGTAGGAGCTTTTTTGACATTTATTTTTATGAGCCTGTTGTAAAATAGTCAGGGTAATATATTAAGTAACCGTTTCATACAAATTATTATATATTTGTTGAGGTGGTAGTATGGACAAAAAGCTAAAAGGGCTCGAAATTGCAGGGGCTGTTTTTGTTTTTGTATGCGGTACTTTGCTGCATTTTTTGTACGAGTGGAGCAACAAAAATGTAGTGGGTATTTTGTTTGGTGCTGTAAATGAAAGCGTATGGGAGCATATAAAAATTTTTGCCTTTCCCTATTTAGTGTGGGGCGTTATAGAGCTTGCTTTTTCAATAGGGTATTTCAGGCAGTTTGTCGTTGCCAAGGTTTTTGGTTTGTATTTGCAGTGTATATTAATAATCAGCTTTTACTACCTGTATTCCTCAATTATAGGCTGCAGTATTTTATGGCTTGACATTTTAAGCGTGTTTGTGTGGATATGTTTTGCACAGCTGTTCAGCTTTAAGCTTACTACGGGGCAAAGAGATGTTAGGGTGCTTTTTCCGTTTGCGTTAGGACTGCTGTTTTTGTTTGGTGCAATGTATTTTTGCTTTACGGCTGTTCCGCCCCACATAGATTTATTTAAAGATCCCGTTACAGGTATGTACGGAATTATTCCTAAAAATATTGATGTTGGCGCATTTTTTATGGGCGCACAGGAGATATAACAATTTTACTGAAATTATTTGCTATTTTTTTTATATGTGTTATAATCAAATATATATGCAAAAAAATAAAATGGCAGGTTGTACCGAATGAAGGAAAATTATAAAAACAAAAAAACACATCAAAAATCTGACGATAAAGCTGCTCACTCCGAGGGTAAGCACAGTAACGATGCCCAAAGGTATAATGACATAATAGTAGGCAGAAATTGTGTAAAGGAGGCCTTAAGCAGCGGCAGGGCTATTGAGTCGCTTCTTGTGGCAAAGGGAAGCAAAGGCGGTGCTACAGGCGTGCTTGTGGCTATGGCAAAAGACAAGGGTATTCCCGTAAAAGAGGTTGACAGCAAAAAGCTTGATTATATGTGCGGTGGTGCCGTTCACCAGGGTGTGGCGGCAATGGCGTCTGTTAAAGAGTATGCAGTTCTTGACGATATTTTTGCAGATGCCCGGCAAAAGGGCGAGCAGCCTTTTATTATTGTCCTTGACGAAATAGAAGATCCGCACAACCTTGGGGCGATTATTCGTACAGCAGAATGCACAGGTGCCCACGGTATTATAATACCTAAAAGAAGAAGTGCCGGTCTGGGCTATACCGTAGGCAAGTCGTCTGCCGGTGCTGTAGAATATGTAAATGTTGTAAGGGTAACTAATATACCAAATGTAATTGATGAGCTTAAAGAAAGAGGAGTATGGGTTTTTGGTGCCGATATGGAGGGCTCCGACCCGGCAAAAACAGACCTAAAGGGTGCAGTCGCACTTGTAATAGGCAACGAGGGCAAGGGTATTGGCAGGCTTGTACGCAGTAAGTGCGACGGCATTCTTTCTTTGCCTATGAAGGGCAGGATAAACTCCCTTAATGCTTCGGTAGCCGCCGGCGTGCTTATGTATGATGTGCTAAGACAAAGAGAGGGCTAATACCCGTTTAATAAATACAGGAGTATAATGACTGATTATCCGTTTTAGAAAAGAGTTGATAATGTTGGATAAGGATAAAGAAAAGAATGGATTTCTGGATAAATTAAAAAAGCTTATAAATACTACGGACATAGATGATATTGAGCAAGGAGAGGGTGAAGAACGAACCCTTAAGGAGGCTGTGGCACCTGCTCAAAGGGGCAGAAAAAAAGCAGCGACAGCTCAAACGAATTTTGATAACGAAAAACAGGATAAAACCCGAAAGCCGTTTTTAAAAATAGTTGACAGCGATCCGCACTTTGACGAAAGCCAAGAAAGCGATCGGCAGGAAACGGCAGTGGAAAACGAAGATGATGTAGAGCTTGTAGGCAGTCACGAAAGGGTTGAACAGGAGAAAAGCAAAGAAAAAAAGAGTGACAAGGGGAAGAAAAGAAAATCCGAGGATTCTGCAAATAAAAAAAACAAAAAGGAAGAGGAGTCGGAGTATGACGAGGACGATGATGACGCAGACGATGTGTACGAGGACGATGCATATGAAGAACTGCCTCAGGAGAACGAGAAGCCGTATGACCTGGACAAGCTGACGAAAGAACCGGAAAAAAGACCAAGAAAGAAGAAGAAGTCCTTTTTTAATTCAATATTCAAAATAGGACAGGCACTTAACGCTAAGCCTGACGAATATGTAAGCGACGAAGAGCTTTCGGACACCTTGCTTGCTCAAAAGAAGAATTCCGATTCAGAAAAACCGCCTGTAATTAATCAGGAAAACAACCGGCCCAAGGAAATTAAGCTGAGCATTAACAGTGAATCAGTTCCGGAGCCTGCCGCTTCCGACAGCACCGACAGCAGTCGGTCTGAAAAGGATACGGCACCTATAGATGATATTGATATGAGCTTTGCCACAGTGCAAAAGGTAAACGGAAATATATTTATAGAGGGCAACATAGAGCCTATGTACACCATTGAAACCGCCTCCGAGACCTTCAATGTTGAAATAGGCAAGCTTTCGCCAATACTTATGAAAGCCTACGAGGCATATTTAGAGCCGGAGGTGCTGGAGGCCAAAAAGGCTGAACTGGCAAGAAAGCAGGAGGAAGCATTACAGGAGGAAATAATTACCACAGCCACCACAAGCTTTACAAGCACAGCCGATGAGCTTGACGAATCCTTTGAAGCACCTGTAAGCAAGGCGGAGGTGCTGCAGGAAGACGAAAGTGACGATAATATTCTTATTGACAATGCAGACCTAAAGGAGGAGCTTGACGGCGAGGAGCAGAACGGAGAAAAGGAAAAGCTAAGCGAAAAGCAGCTGAAAAAGCTAAAGGAAAAAGAAGCGAAGCTTGCGAAAAAGGAAAGAAAAAAACAGCTGAAAAAGCTGATTAAGGAAAACGAGAGAAAAAAATCAACACAGGACAAAATGCTTGGCGAATACGGTTCGCCGGAGGCATACAGCGTTTCTACCGACAATCCTCTTGATGCAGAGCCAATAGAGGATTACGAAACTCCTCAGGACGCAAGAGCGGTAATGGTAGAAATTAATATGAACATACGCAGGCTGTTTTTCAGAACCCTTGTAGTAGGCATTATATTTGCCGTAGCAATGTGTATAGCTGTTATTCAGCGTTTTTTTGCAAATTCCTTTGAAGGTATTATTGCAAATGCAGATATGATTTACTGTGTGTCAAACCTTGTATTGCTGTGTATAGCGGTAGGTGTGTCGGCAGTAACGATAAAAAACGGTCTTATACCGTTGCTTGGCTTTAAGGGAAATTCAGATACGGCGGTGTCTGTAGCTGTGGTTGCGTCGCTTATACAGTGCGTAGCAGCATTTTTTGACAGTCAGGAATTCTACTACGGCGGGCAGTGCTTGTATGTAATTTTGGTGCTGTTTGCCTTAGCGCTTAATTCCTTGGGTAAGCTTATAATGGAGCTGAGAATTAAGGATAATTTCAGATTTGTTGCACAGGACAGGCGTAAGTATGCGGCGGCAATATTAAACGATAAAAAGAGTGCCGAAAAAATGGTACACGGAACAAATGCGGCAGATCCTATAATCGCCTACCAAAGAAGAACCTTGTTTTACAGCAACTTTTTAAAGCTTTCAAGAGCGAAGGATCCAAGCGAAATGATGGCGTCTAAATTTTCTCTTATCGGTTTGGTGTGTGCCGTAATTGTTGCAATAGCACACGGTATAATTTATAAAAGCGTGACCAGTGCGTTCTCGGTGTTTGCTATGGTGTCCTGCCTGTGCATACCGGCGGCCTGTATGATAGCGGTAAACCTGCCTATGAAGCTGCTGTGCAAAAAGGCTATACGCAGTGACGCTATGATAGTAGGCTATCCTGCTGTAACACAGTTTGTTGACACTGCGGCTATTATGACCGACAGCAGAGAGCTTTATCCTAGAGGCTCCGTTAAGCTGGTGGCTTTAAAGCCGTATGTTACATTTAACCTGGAGTCCTGCCTGCTGAATGCGGCGGCGGTGCTAAAGGTTGCAAATACCTCTCTTACCTATGTGTTTTCGGAGGTTATCAGCAGTAAGGAGGACAGCCTGCCATATGTAGACAGCATTAAGTTTGAAGAAAACAAGGGCTTGCTCGGCTGGATAGGCGGTGAGCGTGTGCTTATAGGCAGAAGAGAGCTGTTGGAAAAGTACGGAGTGGAGGTTCCGCCATACGAGGAGGAACGCCCTTTCCTGGATGAACACAGAAATGTTACATATATTGCCAATGCAGGTCAGCTTGTGGCCATGGTGGTTACGGCATATGCTCCCGACGAAAAGATAAAGAAAGAATTTTGCCGTCTGGAGGACAACGGCGTGTCGGTAATAGTTCGCACTGCCGACCCTAACATTACTGCCAAGCGTATTGCCGCAGACTATGATCTGCACATTGGCTCCGTTAAAATATTGCCAAATTCACTGGGCAATATCTGCAAGGCCGCTATAAAGGAAAAAAGCCGCAAGGCGAGGTGCTATATCGGCACAAGAGGCAAGCTGTATTCCCTTGCCCGTGCCGTTGCAGGCTGTATAAAAATAAGATCCAATATAAACATAGCGGTTATTATTCAGGTTTTGGGTATTATAACAGGTGCTATTGCAACCTCTGCCGTTGCACTGGCTTCAGGCGACCAATGTATGAATGCATTTGAGCTTTTGTGCTTTATGCTGTTCTGGGTGCTTGCCGCTGTGTTTGTACCCCTTATTCAAAGGCTATAGTATTTTTTATGAGTAAATTTGTAAATGAATGGAGAAGGCTTAAAATGAAAATTGCACCATCTTTATTATCCTGTGATTTTTCAAAAATGGGTGAGGAAATTGTCAGAATGGACAAGGCAGGAGCCGACTATATGCACCTTGATGTTATGGACGGTGCCTTTGTACCAAACATAACCTTCGGTGCCCCTGTAATAAAGGCTGTAAGAAAATTTACGGATGTTCCCTTTGATGTGCATCTTATGATTGATAACCCGCTTGATTATGCCGATGATTTTATAAACGCCGGTGCAGATATTATTACATTTCATGTAGAGGCAAGGTCAGACATACAAAAGACTATTGACAAAATAAACGGTGCCGGAGTAAGGGCAGGCTTGGTTATAAAGCCGAATACACCGGCAAGTGCGGTTTTTCCGTACTTAAAGGATATTTATATGGTGCTTATTATGACTGTGGAGCCTGGCTTTGGAGGACAATCCTTTATGGAAAATATGCTGCCAAAGGCGGCTGAAATAAAAGCAGAGGCACAAAGGCAGGGGGTAAGCATTGTGCTTGAGGCAGACGGCGGAATTAATGCAGGCACAATACAGCAGTGTGCCAGGGCAGGCATAGACATTTGCGTGTCGGGCACAGGTGTGTTTAAAGCCGACAACCCTAAAAAGGCTATAGAAGAATTAAAAGCCTTAAGCGATAAGGCTTAAGGCTTACGGTACTAAGCACTGTGTTATGCTCATTAGGATTTGCATAATGCAGTGCCTATTTTTTCTATTGCGTTGTTTTCTTCAAGCATTTTTCCGTGCTCAAGTATATATGATATAAGTATTTTGTTTGTACTGCGTTTTCCCGAATATTCGCTTATAATGTGCGACATAGCGGTGCTTACAGGACGCAGTGAAGAAAGTAAAAGATGATAGCAGCCGCTGCAGTAAATAAGCTTGCTGATACAGCCGCTGCGGGGCTTTGTTCTATGAAGCTTTTCTATGGCACACAGCATGCTTTCACAGCTGTCAAAGGAAAATACACAGCGAAATTCCTTTTTTACAACCTTATATTTTCTTTTGCGGCTTTTATTTTTATTAATGGTAATCAGTATAAAGCAGCCGCCGTCGTAGGGCATAGCCTCTACAAATATTCCCGAATATCGTGTGTGCAGAGTACCTGTTTTAATTTTGGCTATATCTATAAGGCTGTTAATTATTTTTCTGTTATATGAGCTTTTTGCGTTTAGACTGTTATACTCAATAGAAAGAAGCTTCATATCCTCAAGGCAGAGGTCAAATAATACTCTCTTTTCGTCAAGCTTTTCTATATTCATAGCTGTATTACCTATCCTTTCTGTAAAAAAATAAGCAGTGTCTACTCTATATAATATTAAAGGTACATACTGTTTGCAAGCTGTAATTTTTAGTTGGTAAAAATTTTTATGTATAAAAGGGCTGTCCTTAGAAAAAACAAATATTTTACGGTAATTACTTTGTCGGGTTTCGTATGAAATCCGCTTTAAGCCTTAAACTGATAGGAGGATTTTTTATGATAATAGATTTTCATACCCACTGTTTCCCCGACACTTTGGCTCGGCATGCGGTATCCTCTTTAGAGGAAACCGGCGGAGCAAAGGCTTACGCAGACGGTACGGTAGGCGACCTGCTTAAAACCGCACATATGGCTAATATAGACATTAGCGTGGTGCAGCCTATAGCGGTAAAGCCTCAAAATACACCTACTATAAACTCCGTTGCCTGCAGCAACAACAAAATAGGCGGTATTATTTCCTTTGGCAGTGTTCACCCTTATTACAGCGACTACAAGGAGGAGCTTAAAAAAATTAAATATACCTACAAGCTAAAGGGAATAAAGGTACACCCTGACTTTATGGGCGTAAATTTGGACGATTCCAAAATGGCAGATATGCTTAGCTGCGCCGTAGGGCTTGGCTTAATTATTACTATTCATATGGGCGTAGATTTATCACATAAAAATTGTGTGCACAGTACGCCTAAAATGCTGTATGATATTTTGCCAAGGCTAAAGGGCGGCAAAATAGTTGCGGCACATTCAGGCGGATATTTGTACAGTGACCAAGTCCTTAAGTATCTTGTTAATCAGCCGGAAATTTATATTGACACAAGCTACTCCATAGGATATATGGAGGAAAGCAAGCTCAGAAAAATATACTCTGCTATGAATCCGGAGCATATTTTGTTCGGTACAGACACGCCATGGACAGACCGTGCAGAGTCGGTAAACAGAATAAACACCTTTGGCTTTTCTGAGGAGGATAAAATGAAAATATTTTGTAAAAATGCACTGAAACTACTTGAAATTTTCTGATTGATTTTGTAAAGTAATCTTATGTTAGGCAACTGTATTTTTAAATGTATAAATTGACGGTGCGTTATAAAATAAGTATATAAACTGGAGGAATAAAAAATGCCACAATGGTTAAAGGACGCTGTTTTTTATGAAATATACCCACAGTCTTTTTACGACAGCAACGGTGACGGTATAGGAGATATTAACGGTATTACAGAAAAGCTGGATTATATTAAGAGCCTGGGCTGTAATGCAATATGGATGAACCCTTGCTACGATTCGCCTTTTATGGACGCCGGCTACGATGTGCGTGACTACAAAAAGGTTGCACCACGCTACGGTACAAATGAGGATTTGGAAAATTTATTTAAGGTCGCTCACCAAAAGGGTATAAAAATATTGCTCGATTTGGTTCCGGGACACACCTCTGACACACACCCATGGTTTACAGAGAGCAAAAAGCCCGTAAAAAACGAAATGTCTAACAGATATATTTGGACGAAATCTGTTTGGGACGCACCGCCGCAGTATAGAATGATGGTAGGTATAACAGACCGTGACGCAAACTATATGGTAAATTATTTTTGCTCACAGCCTGCCCTTAACTATGGCTTTCATGAAATAACCCACCCTGAGTGGCAGCTGCCTTGCGACCACCCGGACTGCCTTGCTACGGTAGAGGCACTAAAGGATATAATGCGTTTTTGGCTTGACAAGGGCTGTGACGGCTTTAGAGTGGATATGGCAGATTCTTTAGTTAAAAATGATGACGAGAAGGTAGCTACAGCCAGAATTTGGAGGGGAATTCGTGAAATGCTGGACAAGGAATATCCCGAGGCTGCAATGGTATCTGAATGGTGTCACCCTGTACGCTCGCTGTTTAAGGGCGGCTTCCATATGGACTTTTACCTTGACCACCGTGGCAACGGCTACAGCACACTGTTCCGTTACGAGGTAGACGGTGAGGACAGAAGCTTTTTCAGCAAAAACGGCAAGGGCGATGTTACTGTATTTACCGAAGAATATGTGCCGAATCTAAAGGCGACAAGGGACTGCGGCTATATCAGTATGTTTACCAGCAACCACGACATTCCCAGAATGACAAAAAATCTTGACGAAACAGCGAGAAGGCTTGCATTTTGTACCATATTCACAATGCCGGGCGTACCGTTCCTTTATTACGGTGACGAAATAGGTATGCGTTATCAGGAGGAGCTTACAAGCAAGGAGGGCGGCTTTAGCCGTACAGGCTCTCGTACACCTATGCAGTGGACAAACGGCAAAAACCTAGGCTTTTCTACAGCTGACAAGGAGAACCTGTACCTGCCTGTAGATAGTATGCCAAACGCACCTACAGTTGAAAACCAGCAGGATAACCCGAATTCTATTTTCAACACCGTAAAGGATATAATAAAAATACGCCATGATAACAACAGCGACCTCGGTCCTGACGGTGACTTTAAGGTGCTGTATGCACAGCGTAACAAGTATCCGTTTGTTTACCAAAGAGGCAGTTTTGTAGTAGGTGTAAACCCAAGCGCAAATGAAACTGCTGTAGAGCTTGATGTAAAGCAGGAGGAGGTTGCTTACCAAATAGGTGACGCAAAGCTTGAAAACGGAAAGCTTACACTAGGCGCACAAAGCTTTATTCTGTTTAAAACAGCAGAGTAATTACAGAAATAATACAGATATTTTACACAGCCCTGCCGTACTATGCTTCAGTACGGCAGGGCTGTGTTTGGCCGTGGTTGCATTATAATTACAGTTTTGCTAAAATAAATACAGATATTTTTATGTAATGAAAGAGAGCGACATATGGCTGTTTTAAGTGTTAGAAATTTAGCTATGACCTTTGTGGAGCGTACATTGTTTAGCGGTGCTTCCTTTGAGGTGGAGCAAAGAGATAAAATAGGATTTATAGGGGCAAACGGCGTAGGTAAAACAACTGTTTTTAAAATATTAAGCAACAATTTAGAGCCTACAGAGGGCAGTGTTAATTACTCCAAAGACGCTGTTGTAGGCTATTTGGAACAGCACTCCTGTAATTTCCCCGAAAGAAATATTTATGACGAGCTGTTGTCGGTTTTTGACAAGCTGATACAACAGGAAAAAGAGCTTGAGGAGCTGCCTGTGCTTATAGAGCTTGAGGAGGACGAAAAAGAGCGTGACCGCCTTATTGAAAAGCACCTGCAAATGCAGGAGGATTTTGAACGAAACGGCGGACTAACCTACAAAAGCCGTACAAGGTCGGCACTGCTGGGGCTGGGCTTTGCAGAGGATGAATTTGACAAAGAAACAGGAAAGCTGAGCGGAGGTCAGCGTTCAAAGCTTTGCTTGGCAAAGCTGCTTTTGTGCGGTGCAAATGTTTTGCTTCTTGACGAGCCTACAAACCACCTTGACATACAGTCTGTAGAGTGGCTGGAGAGCTTTATAAAGGATTTTAACGGTGCGGCTATAATAATATCCCACGACAGATATTTTCTTGACGCAGTAACAAACAAAACCATTGAGCTTGAGCATAAAAAAATAACAGGCTACAAGGGCGGCTACAGTGAGTTTATAGAGAAAAAAGAAAAAATTCTTGATGATATGCGTAAAAAATACGAAAATGACCTTAAGGAAATTAAGCGTATTGAGGGCATAGTAGAGCAGCAGAAGCGTTGGGGACAGGCTCATAATTATATTACTGCCCAAAGCAAGCAAAAACAGGCTGACAAGCTAAAGGAACAGCTGACAGAGCCGGAGGACCAAGCTCTTGAAAGCATACACTTTAGGTTTGAGCCAAAGCGTGTAAGCGGAAACGATGTTCTAAAAACAGAAAACCTTTCTAAATCCTTTGGCAGTAAAAAGCTGTTTTCAAATGTTAATTTAGACATTAAGCGAAAAGAGCGTGTGTTTATACTGGGAGCAAACGGCTGTGGAAAAACAACCCTTTTTAAAATATTAATGCACAAGCTAAACGCAGACGCCGGCAGAATAGAATACGGCGTAAATGTTGACACAGGCTATTTTGACCAGGTGCAGGAAAGCCTGGATCTTAACAAAACAGCACTTGACGAGGTGTGGGATATGTTCCCGCAAATGACGCACACACAGGTACGCACCGCTTTAGGCTCGTTTTTGTTTAAGGGCGATGAGGTTTTTAAACAGCTTTCTACATTCAGCGGCGGCGAGCGTGCAAGGGTGGCACTGCTTAAGCTAATGCTTGCAGGCGGCAATTTCCTTTTGCTTGACGAGCCTACAAACCATCTTGACACAGGCTCAAGAGAGGCCCTTGAAAATACCCTTAAAAGCTATGACGGTACCCTGCTTATAATCTCTCATGACCGCTATTTTATAAATAAGCTGGCAAGCAGGGTGTTGTACCTTGATAAAAACGGAATAACAGAGTACCTTGGCAATTATGATTTTTATGCCGAAAGGTCAAAGGAAAAAAGCAGTGCAGTTACAGCTGTAAAGCAGGGTACTGCGGAAAAGCCAAAGGTAAACGAGTACAAGCTAAGAAAAGAGCAGCAGTCAAACCTGCGCAAGCTAAAAACAAAAATACGCAGGTGCGAGGAGGAAATGGACAGTCTGGATAGCAGTATAGAGCAGGTTCAGCAGCAAATTTCAGACCCTGCTGCGGCAAGCGACTTTGACAAGCTTTTAGAGCTTACAAGCACTCTTGAAAAATACCAACAAAGGCAGTCCGAAATATGTGACGAGTGGGAGCAGCTGCAGCTGCAGGCAGAGGAAGCAGAGAGCCAAATGGGTTAAAAACGGCTGTGTTTTGCGTCTGTTTCACCTTGTAAAAGATAAAACGCTGCCGAGTGTGCCAAACAGGCCTAAAATTCCGATTTTTACCGTAAAGCTCGGCAAAATGTTGAAAAGTTGAAAACCTTAGAGAAATTTTATCCTAAAAATTAAAAACCCCTTGACAAGCCTTTGTCAAGGGGTTATACTTATAAAATGCAACATAATGGCAAAAAGTGCCCGATTCACCTATCTGATGAATGAATATTAGCACAGATTTTTTTAAAAATCAATAGTTTTTCGGAAAAATCTTCTGCCGTTAGATTTTAATAATTATTGCGGACTAAATTTTATGAACGGAGTGATACGCCTATGGTAAAAGTCAAGCCTGTAAAACTTGGTAGAACCGAAAGAATGTCTTTCGCAAAAATTGACGAAGTTATTGAAATGCCTAACCTTATCGAGGTGCAGAAAAACTCATACCAGTGGTTCCTAAACGAGGGACTAAAGGAGGTTTTTAAGGATGTGTCGGGTATTACCAGCCACACCGGTACCTATGTTTTGGATTTCATTGACTATACGCTGGATGTTGACAACCCTAACTACAGCGTAAAGGAGTGTAAGGAAAGAGACGCAACATATGCTGCTCCTTTGCGTGTAACCGCTACACTTACAAATACCGAAACAGGTGAAATTAAGAAGTCAAATGTATTTATGGGTGACTTCCCGCTTATGACAGCAAGCGGCACATTTGTTATTAACGGTGCTGAAAGAGTTATAGTGTCTCAGCTTGTAAGGTCGCCGGGCGTATACTACAAAATGGAGTACGACAAGACATCAAAGAAGATTTTCAGTGCTACAGTTATTCCTAACAGGGGTGCTTGGCTTGAATATGAAAACGACCTGAACGATGTTTTCTATGTTCGTATTGATAAAAACAGAAAAATTCCTATAACAGTATTTATAAGAGCCTTGGGCTTGGGTACAGACGCTCAAATTCTTGATTACTTCGGTGATGATGAGAGAATTCGTGCTACACTCGAAAAGGACCCTTGCCACAACACAGAGGAGGCTTTGCTTGAGGTTTACAAAAAGCAAAGACCGGGTGAGCCGCCGGTGCTTGAAAACGCACAAAGTCACCTGTTCGGCTTGTTCTTTGACGGCAGAAGATACGATATGTCCAGAGTAGGCCGTTATAAGTACAACAAAAAGCTCGGCATTGCTCCAAGATTAAACGGTCAAAAGCTGGCAGAGCCTATAGCAGACCCACGCACAGGCGAGCTTATAGCTATGCCTGACGAGGTTATCAGCAAGGAAAAATCACTGCAAATTCAGAACGCCGGCGTTAAGCAGGCCGTTGTCTATGACGCAGAGGGTGCAAGAGTAAAAATACTTGCAAACGGTATGGTTGACATTAGCGAATATGTTGACTTTGACGCCGAGGCAGAGTGCAACATCAACGAGATGGTACAGTTTGATGTGCTTACTGAAATTCTTGACGCTTGCGGCGACGACAAGGAGGAGCTTAAAAATCAGCTTAGACTCAGAAGGCCGGAGCTTATACCTAATACAATTACTATTGACGATATTTTTGCAACTATCAGCTATATGAACAACCTGGCACACGGCATAGGTGTTACAGACGACATTGACCACCTGGGCAACCGTCGTATTCGTTGCGTTGGTGAGCTGCTTCAAAATCAGTTTAGAATAGGCTTCTCAAGACTTGAAAGAGTTATCAGAGAAAGAATGACGCTGAATGCTCAGGATATAGAGGGACTTACACCTAACAACCTGATTAATATTCGTCCTGTTACTGCGGCTATTAAAGAATTCTTTGGTTCTTCACCGTTGTCACAGTTTATGGATCAGACAAATCCTCTTGCCGAGCTTACACATAAAAGAAGACTTTCTGCTCTTGGCCCCGGCGGTTTGTCAAGAGACAGAGCAGGATTTGAGGTTCGAGATGTTCACTACAGCCACTACGGCCGTATGTGCCCTATTGAAACCCCTGAAGGCCCTAACATCGGTTTGATTTCGTATCTTGCAACATTTGCAAAAATTAATAAATACGGCTTTATCGAGGCTCCTTTCCGTAAGGTTGACAAGGAGAGAGGCGTTGTAACAGACGAAGTTGTTTATATGACAGCAGATGAAGAGGACAACTACATTGTTGCACAGGCTAATGTTCCTCTTGATGATGAGGGACACTTTAAGAATCAAATAGTAAACGGCAGATGCAGAGATGAATTTGTGGAGCTTGACCGTGAACGCTTTGACTATATGGATGTATCACCTAGAATGGTTGTATCTGTTGCTACGGCAATGATTCCGTTCTTGGAAAACGACGACGCAAACCGTGCTCTTATGGGCTCTAACATGCAGCGTCAGGCAGTGCCTCTGCTTGTTACCGAGTCACCTATTGTCGGTACCGGTATGGAGTATAAGGCAGGCGTTGATTCAGGCATATGCGTGCTTTCCGAGGAGGACGGCGTGGTGCTTAGCGTAAGTGCAGACAAGGTTTCTGTTCGCTATGACTCCGGCAGAATTCAAGACTTTGAAATTACAAAGTTTATGCGTTCTAACCAAAGTACATGTATTAATCAGGTTCCTGTTGTTTCAAAGGGACAAAGAGTTAAAAAGAACGAGGTGCTTGCTGACGGACCGGCTACACATAACGGTGAAATCAGTCTGGGAAGAAACGCACTTATCGGTTTTATGACCTGGGAGGGCTATAACTACGAGGATGCCGTTCTTATTAACGAAAAAATTGTTAGAGATGATGTTTACACATCAATTCATATAGAGGAATACGAAACAGAGGCAAGAGATACAAAGCTTGGCCCTGAGGATATTACAAGAGATATTCCTAATGTAGGCGAGGATATGCTGAAAGACCTTGACGAGGAAGGTATTATTCATATTGGTGCTGAGGTTAAGGCAGGCGATATTCTTGTTGGTAAGGTTACGCCAAAGGGCGAAACAGAGCTGACAGCCGAGGAAAGACTGCTAAGAGCTATCTTCGGTGAAAAGGCAAGAGAGGTAAGAGATACTTCCCTAAGAGTTCCGCACGGTGAATGCGGTATTGTAGTAGATGTAAAGGTGTTTACCCGTGAAAACAGTCCTGACGAGCTGCAGCCTGGCGTAAATAAGGTTGTTCGCTGCTATTTGGCACAAAAGAGAAAAATCTCTGTTGGTGATAAGATGGCAGGCCGTCACGGCAACAAGGGTGTCGTTTCGAGAATACTGCCTATGGAGGATATGCCATTCCTGCCGGACGGTACTCCGCTGGATATTGTGCTTAACCCATTGGGCGTACCTTCTCGTATGAACATCGGACAGGTACTGGAGGTTCACCTGGGCTACGCCGCAAAGGCACTTGGCTGGAAAATTATGACACCTGTATTTGACGGTGCACATGAGCAGGACATCTTTAAGATTTACGAGGATATTCTTGAGAAATCGAAGAAGGGCGAGCTGCCGCCGCCTGAGTCACCAAAGTATATTGATTTTACAGAGTGCTTCAACAAGAACGGCATTTCTATGGAGTGTAAAACAAAGCTTCGTGACGGCAGAACAGGCGAATGGTTTGACAACCCTGTTACAGTTGGCTATATGTACTACCTAAAGCTGCACCACTTGGTAGACGATAAAATTCACGCTCGTTCTACAGGCCCTTATTCACTGGTTACACAGCAGCCTCTTGGCGGTAAGGCACAGTTTGGCGGACAGCGTTTCGGTGAGATGGAGGTTTGGGCACTTGAGGCTTACGGTGCTGCCTACACCCTGCAGGAAATTCTGACGGTAAAGTCAGACGATGTTGTAGGCCGTGTTAAGACATACGAAGCTATTGTTAAGGGACAAAATATTCCTACCCCCGGTGTACCGGAGTCCTTTAAGGTTCTTATTAAAGAGCTTCAGTCTCTTGCACTTGATGTCAGAGTTCTTGACAAGGACAACAAGGAAATAGATTTAAGACAGCATTTTGATGATGATGACGATATTCCTGTAGCTAACAATGCCGACAGCGAATCAGAAGACCTGATGGAGTCAGAAAATGTTATGACCGATATGGACGGCTACCAGTATGACGAGGATCAGGAGGGCGACATTATGGTTGATGAATCGGGCTTTGCCGAGGAAGAAACAGAGGATTTGCTTGACTTCGGTGACGGCTACGGAAGTGACGAGCTTTAATTCGGGAGGTAAGGCATATAATGGAATTTAATACATTTGAATCAATAAAAATCGGACTTGCTTCACCTAAGCAGATTAGAGAATGGTCATATGGAGAGGTTACTAAGCCGGAAACAATTAACTACCGTACACTAAAGCCGGAAACAGACGGTCTTTTCTGTGAAAGAATTTTCGGGCCGCAAAAGGACTGGGAGTGTCACTGCGGCAAGTATAAGAGAATTCGCTACAAGGGCAAGGTATGCGAGCGTTGCGGCGTTGAAATAACACGCTCTAAGGTTCGTAGAGAAAGAATGGGCCACATTGAGCTGGCCGCTCCTGTTTCTCACATTTGGTACTTTAAGGGTATTCCTTCAAGAATAGGTCTAATGCTTGACCTTTCACCAAGACTGCTGGAAAAGGTGCTTTACTTTGCTTCATATATTGTAACCGACCCTGGCGAGGGTACAGGACTTGAAAAGCAGCAAATTCTAAGCGACAACGAATATAGAGAAATGCGTGAGAAGTACGAGGACGACTTCCAGGCAGGTATGGGTGCCGAGGCTATTAAAAAGCTTTTGGAGGAGATTGACCTTGAGAAGCTTTCTGCTCAGCTAAAGGAAGAGCTTGAAACAGCCAGCGGTCAGAAAAAGGTTCGTTTGGTTAAAAGGCTTGAGGTTGTTGAGGCGTTTAGAATGTCCGGCAACCGTCCAGAATGGATGATTATGGATGTAGTGCCTGTTATTCCACCGGATATTCGTCCTATGGTACAGCTTGACGGCGGCAGATTTGCTACATCTGACCTAAACGACTTGTACCGCAGAGTTATTAACAGAAATAACCGTTTGAAAAAGCTTTTAGAGCTTGAAGCACCGGATATTATTATAAGAAACGAAAAGCGTATGCTGCAGGAGTCTGTAGACGCACTTATAGACAACGGCAGACGAGGCAGACCTGTAACAGGCCCTAACAACAGAGCATTGAAGTCACTGTCTGATATGCTAAAGGGTAAGCAGGGCCGTTTCCGTCAGAACCTGCTTGGTAAGCGTGTTGACTATTCAGGCCGTTCGGTTATCGTAGTAGGACCTGAACTGAAAATGTACCAGTGCGGCTTGCCTAAGGAAATGGCACTCGAGCTGTTTAAGCCTTTCGTTATGAAGAGATTGGTAGAAACTAAGGTTTCAGCTAACATTAAGGCAGCCAGAAAGGCTGTAGAGAGAGCTAAGCCGGAGGTTTGGGACGCACTGGAGGTTGTAATTAAGGGACACCCTGTATTGCTTAACCGTGCTCCTACACTTCACAGACTTGGTATTCAGGCGTTTGAGCCTGTACTTGTAGAGGGCAGAGCATTAAAGCTGCATCCACTTGTTTGTACAGCGTATAATGCTGACTTTGACGGCGACCAGATGGCTGTTCATGTACCATTGTCGGCAGAGGCACAGGCAGAGGCAAGGTTCCTTATGCTTGCAGCAGGCAACCTGCTTAAGCCTTCGGACGGCCGTCCTGTTGCAGTACCTTCACAGGATATGATCTTGGGCTCATACTACTTGACGCTTGACAAGAACGGTGAGCCGGGCGAGGGCAAAATCTTCAGAAATGAAGACGAGGCTCTAATGGCGTATGACGCTAAGTATATTACGCTTCATTCAAAGATTAAGGTTCGCCGTACTCAGGAAATTAACGGTGAAATGAAGACAGGCCTTGTTGATACAACAGTTGGTCGTATTATATTTAACAGACCTATTCCGCAGGATCTTGGCTTTGTTGACAGAAGTATTCCTGAAAACGAGCTGAAATATGAAATTGACTTCTTGGTTGGTAAGTCACAGCTTGGCAAAATTATTGACAAGTGCATAAGAGTACACGGTACACAGGTAACATCACAGGTGCTTGACTCTATTAAGTCACAGGGCTACAAGTATTCTACAATAGGTGCTATTACCGTTGCTGTATGCGACGCAGCTATTCCGCCGGCTAAGAAAGAGATTATTGCTAAGGCCGAGGTTGATAAGGACGAAATTACAGAGCTTTACAACGAAGGTCTAATGAGTAACGAAGAGCGTTACAAGAATGTTCTTAAAATTTGGAATAAGGCTACAGATGATGTTACAGAGGCACTAAAGAATAATATGGACGCCTACAACCCAATTTGGATGATGGCTGATTCCGGTGCCCGTGGTAGTATGTCTCAGATTAGACAGCTTGCAGGTATGCGTGGTCTTATTGCAAATACATCGGGTAAAACTATTGAAATTCCTATCAGAGCTAACTACCGTGAAGGTCTGAACATTTTGGAATACTTTATTTCCTCCCGTGGTGCCAGAAAGGGACTTGCCGATACAGCACTTAGAACAGCCGACTCAGGTTATCTTACTCGTAGACTTGTTGATGTATCTCAGGATGTTATTGTTAGAGAGGACGACTGCGGTACACACGACGGTATCGACATTTATACTATTTACGATGGCAAGAGAAAGATTGAAGATATAAGAGAAAGACTTCTTGGCAGATATTTGGCTGAAGACTTTATTGACCCACAGACAGGTGAGGTGCTTGTAAGCAAGGAAACTATGATGGGCGACAAGGAAGCAGACATTATCTCAGGCAGCGGAGTTGAAAAGATTAAAATCCGTTCAATTCTTGGCTGCAGAGCAAAGCACGGTGTTTGCCGTAAGTGCTATGGCTCTAACCTTGCAAACGGTATGCCTGTTACAGTAGGTGAGGCTGTTGGTACTATTGCGGCTCAGTCTATCGGTGAGCCGGGTACACAGCTTACAATGCGTACATTCCACACCGGTGGTGTTGCAGGCGGCGAGGATATTACACAGGGTCTTCCAAGAGTAGAAGAATTGTTTGAAAGCAGAAGACCGAAGCACCAGGCTATTCTAAGTGAAATAGACGGCGAGGTTCGCTTTGAAACTATTAAGGGTGCACGCCATGCTGTTATCTTTAATAAGGAAACAGCTGACGAAAGAAGCTACTTGATTCCTCACGGCTCAAGAGAGAAAATCCAAGAGGGCCAGTTTGTTTCAAAGGGCGATATGCTTACAGAGGGTGCTAAAAATCCACACGATGTTCTTGACATTTTAGGTGTTGAGGCTGTTCAGAATTACCTTATAGAAGAGGTACAGCGTACCTACCGTCTACAGGGTGTTGCTATCAATGACAAGCACATTGAGGTTATTGTACGCCAGATGATGCGTAAGGTTAAGATAGATGAGCCGGGCTCAACAAATCTAATGACAGGTGCTCAAATTGATAAGAATGACTTTATTACTGCAAACGAAGAAATTCAGAGCAGAATAGATGCCGGTGAAACAGACCTTGAACTGGCAACAGCTACACAACAGCTGCTTGGTATTACCAAGGCGTCACTTGCTACAGACAGCTTCTTGTCAGCTGCGTCATTCCAGGAAACAACCCGTGTTCTTACAGATGCTGCTATCAAGGGTAAGGTTGACCCGTTGGTAGGCTTGAAAGAAAATGTAATTATCGGTAAGCTGATACCTGCCGGTACAGGTATGAAGCGATACAGCAATGTAGAGCTTGAAGAAAACTTCACTACCCCTACACCGGTTGTTGACCAGGTTATAGAGCAGAATAACGAAGTGTCAAATAATTAAAATTAATGCCCATTATGGGTAATACAAAAGCACAGCCGCAGTTTTAAACGAAACTGCAGGCTGTGCTTTTGTGATTTTTTATTTTTTAAGGCTGTTAAAACAGCTGTGGGTTCATTCTGCTGTAGTGGAATATGTACTGCTGTGCAATGCCGGCGTTTGTACCAAAATCCTCCGGAGTTAGATTCGGGAAAAGTACCTCCATTGCCCGTTTCATCCATACATCCATAGGAAAGCACTCCTTTTTGCCCATACCATACAGCATTGTACAGTCGGCAACCTTTGGACCAACCCCTTTAATTTTCATAAGTTCTTTTCTTGCCTGCTCAACAGGCATTTTTTTAATTTCGTGTAAATTGATTTCATTTGTTGCTGCCTTAGCTGCGGCATCAACTATATATTTAGCCCTAAAGCCGCTGCGTAAGGGTGCAAGGTCATCTGCAGTACAGCGGCTTAACTTTTCGGCAGTAGGAAAGGCATACAAATTGTCATCTATAGGCTCACCGTATTGACGGCACAGTCTGTCAATAATACCTTTAATTCTGGGGATGTTGTTATTTTGGGATATAATAAACGAGCACAGTGCCTCCCACGGCTCTTGGTTTAAAATGCGAATTCCGGGTGCATACTGTTGGGCCTCTTTTAAAACAGGATGAAGGCTTGCAAGACTGTCCTTTATTTCATCATAGTCTGTGCCTAAGTCAAAGTAGCTGTACCATACATTTTCAAAGTCATTTTTATTACAGCCTTGCAGTGTTACGGTGGTATCCTTCTGAGATATAGTCAGTGCTTTTCCAAAGGCAACCCCGCTGTAGGTGCCGCAGTCTGTTTTGCTCCACCTAAAGCACTGTCCGCATTCAAAGGTTTGCTCTAGGTTAAAGGACGAAGCCTCAGTTATAACCACACTGTCGTTTTTATATATCACATTCATTATAAAAACTTCCTTAAATTTAACAACTATTTTCTACTAAAACAGTATATCATATTTATTTATTTTGTGCTACAATAAAAATGGAGTTGAAGCGTAATATTCGGAGGTAAATTATGAAAGAAAATATATGTACCATACCTATAAATGATGTTTTTGCACCAAAATGCGGCTGTCCTATGTGCCGTATGGAAGCAATGCTTGAAAAAAATTATGTTGAATATATTACAGGTGCCGCTATGATGGAGCCTGACATTCGCACAGACACAAACAATATGGGCTTTTGCTACACTCATTTTAATATGATGGTGCACCACGGTAAACGCCTTCCAAACGCTTTAATTCTTGATACACATTTGGACAAGCTTATGACAGAGCTTATTCCAAAGGAGGTAAAGGGCAAGCCCGACAAGAAAAAGCTTGCCAAACTGGAGGAAATTCAGCACAGCTGTTATGTCTGTAACAAAATGGACTGGGGTATGAAGCACCTTATGGAGACAATCTTTAAAACATGGGAAAAGGAAGAGGAGTTCAGACAGCTGTATGCCCAACAGCCTTACATATGTATGAAGCATTATACCATGCTTATGAAGGCTGCAATGAATAAGGGTGTAAGCTCAAAAAATTTGCCTGAGTTTTACAGGGTTACAAGCAGTCTTACAGGCGGTTATCTTGAAAGCCTGCGTAAGGATATTGCGCATTTCTGCACAATGTTTGACTACCGTGCTCAAGGTCAAGACTGGGGAACCTCAAAGGACTCTATTGAGCGTTCTGTAGAATTTCTTACTTCTGAAAAGGTAAGTGAAAAATCTCCCTTTGAGGAGGACAACGATAAATAGCCTATTTGCTTTTATGTATTTATTAGGAGCTTTAATATGTTTAAACGAATACAATATATAGATGACCTGGTTATTAATTGGATTGGTCGTCTGCATACACCAATACTTAACAAAATTATGGTAGTAATAAGTCAGCTGGGCACTAAGGGTGCTGTTTGGCTGCTGTTGTGCATACCGTTTATGGTTAATCCCTCTACCAGAGTTATAGCCGTAAATTTTTTGGTTGCGTTAGGGCTTACCTCAGCCTGCGGAGAGGGAATTATAAAGCATTTGGTATGCCGTATGCGTCCTTGCCATAAGTTGGAGGACGACGAGCTTATCGTAAAAAGACCTGACTTTTACTCATTTCCCTCCGGTCATACTGCGTCGTCATTTTCAGTATTTGCCGTAGCTTTTTTTAGGTGCGACCAGCCGGTATGGATAGCCATCTTGGTTTTGGCTGTGTTAATCAGCTTTTCAAGAATTTATTTAAGAGTACACTATCTTACAGATGTACTGTGCGGCATAGTGCTTGGCATAGTATGCGGCTGTATATCTATAAGAATAATGGATCAGCTGATTGTGGGCATTTTGTTCGGAAGCTGATTAAATAATATACAGGCCAAAATTACGGTTGCTTTTGCTTGGGATATGCCATAAAGCTATACCATTGCAAAATTGCCGTAATTTTTATTTACAGACAATTTAAAAAGGTCAATAAATTTTAAGGAAAACAGGGTATTAATTATGAATAACAATGAATGTTCGGTATATAAAAAATGCAGTGGCTGTCAGCTTATGAATATGGAGTACAGCCGGCAGCTAAAGTGGAAGCAAATTAAGGTGGAACGCCTTATGAATGTTTTTGGCAAGGTAAACAGAATAGTGGGTATGGACAACCCTTACCACTACAGAAATAAGGTTCAAACCCTTTTCAGAACAACAAAGGGAGGTAAAATAATATCCGGCGTATATCAGTCGGCAACCAACGGTATTGTGGGAGTTGAAAGCTGTCTGCTAAACAACAAAAGGGCAGACCGCATAGCAATAGCCGTAAAAACTATGCTTAAAAGGCTGAATATTTCTACCTATAATCCTAAAACAGGCGAGGGCTTTCTAAAAAATACACTTATTCGCACAGCCTACAACACCGGTGAAAATATGCTTGTACTTGTTACAGCCTACGAAAAATTCCCACAGAAGCAGCAGTTTATAGAGGGAATATTAGGTCTTTACCCTAAAATAACCACAATAGTGCAGAATATTAACACAAGCCCCGACAAAATGATGCTTGGCAGTAAGGTAATTGTGTTGTACGGCAGCGGAAAAATACAGGATGTTTTGTGTGGCTGTAGGTTTACCGTTTCACCAAAATCATTTTATCAGGTGAACCCACAGCAGACGGAATATCTGTACAACAAAGCAATAGAGCTTGCACAGCTGCAAGGCAACGAAACAGTTGTTGACGCCTACTGCGGCACAGGTACTATCGGCATAATAGCCGCAAAATATGCAAAACAGGTTGTAGGTGTAGAAATAAACAAACAGGCAATAAAAGACGCAAAGGAAAATGCACTACTAAACAAAAGAAATAACATCACCTTCTACGCAAAGGACGCAGGCGAGTTTTTACAACAGCTTAGTCAAGACGAAACAGCACCACCGGATGTTTTGTTTGTAGATCCACCAAGAGCCGGTTGTAACCGAGAGTTTTTAAACTCGGTTAATGTCATTAAACCAAACAAAATTGTATACATAAGCTGTAACCCTACCACCCAACAGCGTGATGTTAAGTTCCTCACCGACCGTGGCTACACCGTAAACCAAATTCAACCCGTAGATATGTTCCCACATACTAATCATGTGGAAACGGTTGTTCTTTTGTCCCAACTGAAACAAAAGCCGGATGATTATATTAATGTCACGATTGAACTTGATGATGTGGATATAACATCTGCAGAGACTAAGGCAACATATGATGAGATAAAGAAGTATGTGGCTGAACATAATGCCGGCATGAAGGTTTCCAATCTGTATATTTCACAGGTAAAGAGAAAATGCGGAATTGAGGTTGGAAAGAATTATAATTTACCTAAAAATGAAGATAGCAGGCAGCCACAGTGCCCAGAAGATAAAGAAAGTGCAATTGTGGAGGCATTGAAGCATTTTAAGATGATTCAGCAGAAATAAAAGGAGTTTGATAAATCGGAATTTGTAGACGGAGGTACACAACATGAAAAAAATCAGCTTAGTGGTTTTTCCGGCTTTAACAATAGTGTTAGAAGCATTACCACTGGGAGCAGTTTGTACTTTTGCTCCATCTCCAACAGAAAGAGTAAGAGAAACATTTTCATACTTTAGCCTTATACCGTTTGGATATGCAAATTTTGCTCCACTTATTACAGCCATACTTACTGTTGTTATCTTGTTGCTTTCGTTGATTTCTTTGAAGAAGGATAGCGTTTTTAACGCCTTGTTTGTTCTTTCGATTATTACAGCAATTATTTCTCTTATGCCGTTGCTGTATGGATTAAACAATTACTCCCTTGTAGGAGCTTTTATAACGATAGCCCTTGTAACAGAAAGCATTTTTGTTAAGGCACAACAGAAATAATGCGAAAAATCCAGTTGATCGAGCTGGAAAATATGAACTTGTTGGAGGAAAAACATCATGAAAAAAGATGTGTTTTTGTTGTTTGATACAGCATGTATATATGAAATAGTATGCTTGAATTATTTCTTAAAATTCACTGGCTCAGAAACAATATTCTGTTCTGTCAGAGGAAGTGATATAACATCGATGGAGGGGTACCGAATTGGAATTGATTGCAAGATATTCAATTCTGGGGAACTGTAGCAACTGTTCTTATCGTTGGAGGAACAATTGCAGAAGATGTGATTACAGGTGGTGGCGGAATTGCAGATGATGCCGCATCATTCTATCTTGCATACAGGTTGATGTTTGGACTATAACAAAGGAGATTTTTTATGTCGTTTAATTCACAGTTTAAACTTATTTTTGGTGAAACATTTCAAACAGAGGGTTTTCGATATTGCTCAAAATTGAATGTTTTTGTTAAAATGCTCAACGAAGATTTGATGGCTTTTTTTGGAGTAAAAACAGCTCCGGCATGGAATAAAGGGGCAAAAGGATTTTTCCTTACTGCAGGAATTATTTCTACCTATCATTCTTCTATCGATAAAAAATCAATATTGTATGCTGGACAGGATTTAAATTCATTCCTTCCACGAAATGAAGCAAGAGTAAGTTTTGAATATACCGAAGATACAATGGAAGAGATTATTTCAGCGACGGCTTTATATGTGAAGGAACGTTTGATGCCTATATTCAATCGAGTTTATGATTTAGATTCTTTTATTGATTTTTTAAAGGAATATTCGATTAATAAATTGCGCGCATGTGATACTTTTGAAGGGGAATCTCTTGTCTTGATTAAAACAGATAACCATGATGATTTTCAAACGTATTTCCAGCAGCATCTGGATGAATTATACGCACAAATTGATGCAGGAAATGTTGGTGATGGCTATACGAAAGAAATGGCTTATGATGATTTGTTTCATGGTATTATCGAAAGTATTGTATATCCTCGGGATAAAGTATATTCTGACAAGAGTTTATATAATGAGGCGCTGGAAGAGGCTGAGAGAAGAAAAAGTGAAAATATGAAAAAATTATATAGCTATCAAATATTGAAGAGCTGATTACTATAGCAATTAATCAAATTGATTTCAATAATGGAAGTTTAGTGTGATTTCTTGATGATGAGTGTTCTGAACTTCATTTTTGGAAAAATTAAGCAATGAAATTGAGTGGCGATTATCTCGCCCCTTTATCTTTGCTTTGATAAGGTCGATTGGCGTTCTGGTTGTCAGACTTTTCCTGATACCTTTTTATTTTGTCGTGTATGGTTTCGAACTTTGGAGTAACTTTCTCTCCGTATGCTTCTTCCCACTTAGAACGTTCTTTCTGATATGCGTCAAAGGCACGCTGTGCAGTATAGAATGCTGTGTAGAAGTCTTGTACTGTTGCAAATTCATGCTCTCTGACGATATTGGATAATCTGGCTTTGAGAGTTCGGATCTCTTCCTCTTTGGTGGCAATCTTGCTTTCAAGCTCTTTTTTCTTAGTAAGTAAATCGTTTTCAGTATGGAGAACTTTATCAGCGGTATTTTTACAGAGAGGTAATGGAAAAGAATCGGGTGCATTACGAGTATTACCATTTGGGAATGACAGAAAATGTGCCGGAGGATTACACCGAAATCTTCTTTGTATGCTTAAGGGTGGATGGCTGTCTGGAACTTCCGGCAACCATAGAAACAGCCTGCCGGACGGCAGGAAGAAAAGTACCGGAGATTGAAGGTTTCCATTTCCACACATTAAGGCATACCTACACGACAAACCTCTTATCCAACGGGGCTCAGCCTAAGGATGTGCAGGAACTGCTAGGACACTCAGATGTGAGTACCATCATGAATGTCTATGCCCATGCTACAAGGGAAGCAAAGCGGACTTCCGCAAGACTTCTTGATAAAGTGGCAGGCAATGATTAAACAACTGAATAATGAAATTTCCCTTGTGATTATCCCATAAGGGCAAAAACAAGGGAAAAGGATACATATATAGAATTTTCAATGGCAGAAAGCCTTGAAAATAGGGGAAAGTTAAGAATGTTAATAGATAAATTTCAGTTTGTGTGTATGGTAAATCTAAACTGTATTTTAGCAATATTTCCTTAGTGCCCCCACTTTCACTATTTGGGGGCGAAAAGCGCCCCCAGAATTCAAAAATGGCTCCATTTTGCGCCCCCGTTTTTGAAATCTGGAATCTAAACAAGATTACAATGAAATCAGAACATAAAAAGTGGTGGCAAAAAGCGCCGTCAAAATCGTAAAGTGGTGGCAGAAAGCGCCACCAAAATGATAAAATGGGGGCAAAAAGCGCCACCACATATAATAAACAAAGGGTTCAAGGGAAAAATCCCTTGCTAGAACAGCATTTGGATGGAGACATCTCTAATGCGTATCTAGCCGTCAACCTAAGAAGTATCAAGGCAGCCAAAACAGCAGATTAATCATGCAACATTTCCTACTGGTTAATTAAATTGAATAGAAATTAAACACTGTTCAATTGAGCAATCTATATGAATCTGATATGCTGAGTATACAAAAGCTTTTGAATTTTTTAGGAGATGAAGCAAATGGATATAGGCGTTGTTATAAAAAAATATAGAAAAGAAGCTGGTATGACGCAGGAGGAGATGGCAAACAGATTAGGCGTGACGACACCGGCTGTAAACAAATGGGAGAATAGTAATTCCAAGCCGGATATTGAACTGCTGGCACCAATTGCAAGACTGCTTGATATTTCACTTGATACATTACTTTCTTTTCATGAAAATCTTTCAGATACTGAAATCGAAGAAATTATCAGGAAGATGGACAGGATGTTTTCAGAAGAAGGCTATGAAAAGACTTATGAATGGGCATTGAGACTTATAAAGGAATATCCGAATTGTAACATGCTTATCTGGCAGGCTGCGGTAATGCTTGATGCAAGAAGAATAACGGATAAATGCACGAATCCGGAAAAATATGATAAGCAGATTAACGCATGGTATGAGCTGGCACTACATGATGAGAATGAAGAGATACAGCATCATGCAGCAGATTCCTTATTTGGATTTTATTTACGTAAGAAGAATTACACCAAGGCGGAAAAATATCTGGACTATTTTTCAGAACACGATCCTATGAAAAGTTATTATCAGGGAAGATTACTCCAGGAGCAGGGAAAAATCAAAGAAGCATATGATTTGTTAAGTACAGACTGCAAAGAGGAAATGTTTCCAGTATTAGAAAAATTTAAAAATGACTATACAGATTTAGTTTTTAACACAGCTAAAACATATGATATAAAATTATGGATGTCAGGTAAATATAGTATATATAAAATAAGTATATATGAAAATGCATTAGCAACTGGAGTAGTTAATAATAATGCAATAGATAGCTATTATACAGTTGTTGAAGAAAATAATGATTATAAAATAAATATAAATAATCTTATTGCGAAAGAAGAATTAAATACAGAAAATAGTAATGACTATGTTAGAATAAATGTAATAAGCAGAAAAATATATATTGATTATGAAGAATATGAAATAAAAATAACAAACAATACGCAGAAGACAATTTTGATGGATGGATACAGGAAGAACAATTCAATGTATTTACAAGATTCAGTGGGAGGTAAGAAAACAGCATATACTAATGAAATACCAGAAAGATTATTGATAATTAACCCGCTATTAAGTATTACAAGAACTATAAAATTCAATAAATCATATACGGAAAAAATATCTTCTAAAGGAATAACATTTGAAGATATTATACTAGATTATGATGAATATAAAAAACAGGAAAATAAACAAGAATATAGTAATGTTTCAAATATAAATGTTGGTTTTTAAAGTGAGGTGAAAAACTTGCAAGAAGAAGATGATAATAATGTAGCAGCTGAGGTTGCAAAAGAAGCAGCAAAAGAAGCAGCAAGACAAGCAAAACAAGCAGCAAAGGAAGCAGCAAAAAAAGCGGTTAAAGATGCTTTAAAAAAAGCTTTAATGGGATTAGTTAAAAGCCCATATTTTTGGCTTGCAGTAGGAATTATATTAGTTTTAGTAATCTTTTTAGCGGGAGCACATTATGTTATACAAAAAAGTAAAATAAAATCATATCAAGAAGATAAAGAAAAAATAACCACAGAGAGTGGATTCTTTGATATTGGAAAAACAATATTTAATAATGGCGTCTACGAATATCAATTTGAAAGCGAAGAAATTGAGTTAGCCAATAAGCTGCTAACAGCGATAGGATATGACCCAGCTACATTTACAAATTTTGAAAAATACGTTTTAGTAAAAGTTTCAAATGCAAAAGAAGATTCATTAGGACAATTAACTATGGATTTGGATTTGCAAGAATATAGTGAAAAAGAATTACATCTCCTTCCCAAGTTTGTAGAAGCTGAGTTAAAAACAATGTACCCAGATTTAGGCGGAGATACAAATAAAGTTAGAGATAGTTTTCAGGGAAATGTAAAAATAAAAAGGAATGATTATGAATTAAAATATAAACCACAAAAAGAATTTGACAAATTGATAGAAACTAATAGCTCTGATGTGTTAAATTATTTTACATTAGATGAAGCTTTTAATCTGTCAGTTGCAAATGGATCAACATCAACATCTAGTAGTCAACTAAGTGGAGATAAGGGGCATGTAACTGATGATGGCTATTCGCAGGAAACAATATATGTAAAAACCACTGTTCCATATATGAGTGTAATACAAAAATTTGCTACACCATACTCATTTTTCTTTACATTATTAACAATAACAGAAGATGCAAATTTTTGTGAAGATGTTGCAAACCTTGCATTGAAAAATGAAGTAGAATTAACTGTTTATGATGAAGTTACAACAGTACAAAATAAATATGTAGAAGAAGGAACAGCGAAAGTTGATTACAAATATTTGTTTAAATTGGAATATGATTATAAAGAGAATGATGAAAAAGAAAAAAATGAAAGATATAATTATGATAAATATAATGAACTGAACCAAGAAGAAAAGTATACAAAAACAACAAATAGTACAAATATATCTACTACTCCTAAAATTGTAGTAAGTAAGGCAAATACTATTTTTTGGAACATGCAAAATGCTTATAAAGAAGAATCGAAAACTGAGCCAGAAAATGTTTCAACAGGAGGACCAACTACACAAAAAATTGATCCAGAAGAAAATATTAGAATAGATACTATTACTTCGTCTGCAGGATATCAAAAACTAAAACCAGATATGAAATCTGAAATAACTGCTGAAGCGGCAAAAAAAGGAAAAACAATAAATATCACAAATATAGATATAAAAACGGGGACAGGCTGGTCATATAGATCTGTATGGGCAAAAGAGAGAACAGTAAAAGCAACAAATACAGAAAATATAACAAGAATAGAATATGCAGTGGATGATTCTAAGGCTAAACTAGAATTTAAAGATGAAGGAAAAGGTGGCTTTTATGATATTTTAATTAGTGACGAATATAGACATACAACAACAGAGCATATATATGAACTACAAGATAGATTAAATGAATTCTTTTCAGATACTTTAGACTCAGCAGAAATATATATTAATATATTTGAGTATATGAAAGCACTATTAATGGGAATAGAGCCAAGTATTGACATCAGTAGCATAATGGATCAGATAGCAAGTGGAAATGAGCTAACAGCAGTAGGTTTGGTTGGTGGATATATTGTGGAAACAACTAAATCTTCAGAAAATTTAGTACTAAATGAAGAACAATTGAAAACTGCAATAGAAAAATGGGCAAATTCTGGTACAAGAAGAAATAATTTAGATAGTGTTGGAGCAAGTAAATTTATTGAATTACAAAATAAATATAATGTTAATGCAGTTTTTGCTATTGCAGTGTTTCAACAAGAAAATCAGTGTGGTGCTGCTAAAGATGCTAAGCTGATTAAAAATAATACTAATAATTGGGGAAGCATAAAAGGAAACTATAATGGAAATTCGTGGACCGACTCAAAAGGCAATACATGGCGAGTATATCCTAGCTATACAGAAGCAACAGAGGATTTTATGAGATTAATAAAAAAAGAGTATTTCTCAGAGGGAAAGAACTCTGTACAAACAATATCAGCAAAATATTGTCCGGGTTCGCAATCATGGGCACCAGGAGTTACTGCAATAATGACAGAGATTTATAAAGCTGCAGGCGTAAATGTAAGTGAACAAAAAAATGTAACTGGCGGAAATGGATATACTACAACATTTACAAACCAATTTGGTAGGGAGTTTAAAGAATATAAACAAAATGGAGCACCATACAGCAGTAAGAGAATATATGATTCAACAGTATCAAAAGTTGGATGTGGAGTAACATCTGTTGCAATAGTAGCATCTGGATACGGAATAAATAAAAATCCATATGAGTGCTATCTAGTTAATAGTAATTTAACAAATTCGCTAAGAGGAATGGGATTTACAGTTACTGAAATGGGAAGATTTGAAAATAGAAATGCTGGGGTGCCATTTGATAAAAACAAAATAATAGAGCATTTAAAATCAGGAAATCCAGTTATAATATATGTGTTAAGAAGTGCTGGAAGTACTTTTACTACTGATAAGCATTATATGGCATTACTAGATGTAAAAGATAATGGAAATTATATATATGTTTCAGATCCATGGGCAACAGGACGTACAGGCTGGCAGTCAGCTGTATCATTATTTAATGGCGCTGTTGGAGCAAAATTAGTAAGTAAATAATTAGGAGGTTATAGTGAAAAAAATTAAATATATTATATTAATTCTTATATTAATTTTAATACTATGTATAACTGCCATTGTTGTAATTAATAAAAAGAACGAGAAAAATCATGGAGAAAAAGACACATTAGTTTCGGAACATCCAACATATGTAATAAACGAAAATATTGAGAAGTTAAGTAATAGAAATCAATATTATATATTATTGGATTGCATAAAGGAATTTGTTAATTATACTAATAATAAAAACACTAATGCGGTAGAAGCAGTAACTATGCAAAAAAACATACAAAATATTATAGATGAATACACATTTAAAAATGTAGATGACATATCTTTAGAAGAAATATATGTTCTAAATGGGTATACATATTGCACATATTATATAAAAGGAAAAGAAAGTATAGAATTAGACAAGAGATTTTATATGATGGCAAATTTGGATTTTGAAAATACAACATATAAATTAACTCCAATAACAGAAAATGAATATAATAAACTTATTACAGAAAATAAATCAAAAAGTGATGAATTGACTATTTCTAAAAATAAATATAATTTATTTAAAAATATAAATGTAACAAATGAGGATATGGCTCGAAATTATCTTAATGATTATA
>ENA-ORNY01000111-ORNY01000111.1-human-gut-metagenome-genome-assembly--contig:-NODE-111-length-66576-cov-8.265871_pt1 | contig 66576 bp, 76 predicted proteins | sample MGYA00242122_ERZ509036 | MGnify/ENA primary metagenome ERZ509036 (study PRJEB26280, sample SAMEA2338696) | human gut metagenome | biome: human gut; feature: human-associated habitat; material: faeces... | reverse complement strand
CCGTCAGCCGGCAGCCGCCGCACATCCCGGTGCCGTCGATCATTATCGGGTTCATTGAAACCGTGCAGGGAATGCCCGTGGGCTTGACGGCTGCAACAACGAATTTCATCATGATCAACGGACCGATGGTGATAACTTCATCGAATTTTTCGCCGTTTGCGAACATTTCGTTGAGAGGTACGCAAACATTGCCGTGCCTGCCGTAAGAACCGTCGTCTGTCATAACAAAGAGCCTGTCGGAAGCAGCTTTGAACTCATCTTCAAGAATCAGCAGATCCTTGCTGCGGAAACCGATAACGCTTGTTACCTCGCAGCCCATTTCATGCAGCTTCTGTGCAATGGGCAGAGCGATTGCGCAGCCCACGCCGCCGCCGACGATGCAAACGCGCTTCAGCCCTTCGATATGGGTTGCAACGCCAAGGGGACCGACGAAATCCTGAATGTATTCGCCTTCTTTTTTTGCATTAAGCAGAGTTGTTGTTGCACCGACAATCTGGAAAATGATTCTTACTGTGCCCTTTTCTCTGTCATAACCCGCAATGGTCAGGGGGATTCTCTCGCCGTCTTCGTTGACGCGCAGAATGATGAACTGACCGGGTTCTGCCTTTTTCGCCACGAGGGGAGCTTCGATTTCCATCATGGTGACGGTCGGATTGAGTTCTTTTCTCAGCGTAATCTTATACATTGACTGTGATTGCTCCTTTCGAATCTATACTCATTCATTGTATGACTTCGATATAAATCGGCACGAACGGCAAATACTTTCATTTTTTGCATTCGCCTATGCCAATTGTGATTATAACACGCAACCATGCTTTTTGCAAGCAGGCGAAAGAAATATCGATATTATACTTTTTATAATTCGAGCTTGTTCGCGTGCGTGTTTTTCCCGAAAATTTGCTTGCTGCGGCAAAAAACGGGCTTCAAATGCCCGAAATTCAGACAAAAAAACCGCAAATCGGCATTTGCCGTTCTGCGGAGTTCAACAATATATTTATTTTTTGTCCTGTTTGTAGTTTAAAATACCGCGCCTCCTTAAATTCCGAGTATTTTGGTATGTTTTTCCTTTTTCGTTTTCTCGAAATAAATTCGGCGTAAATTCTCACATTGTTATAATTTCCGCCCGCACATCGCCGTTCTCAATTTCGAGCAGAGCAAACGAGGGACTTCTGCCTCCGCGCGGACAGGACGGGCTGCCCGGATTCACCGCAAGCACTCTCCCGTCATTGTTCACGATTGAAATATGCGTGTGTCCGAACAGCAGCACGGAGCAATGCAGTTCCTCCGCCCTGTATGCAGCTTTGTCATACGAATACGGGCTGACTCCGTGCGTATGGCCGTGCATCATCAGGATTCTTGCTCCGCCAAGCTCAACAACGGCTTCGCTCTCGTATCTTTGCGCCGAGCCTCCGAAATAATCGCAATTCCCGCGCACCGCATAAACCTTTGCATTCGTTCTGCTCATGAGCGCTTCGGCATCCGAAGTCAAATCCCCCAAATGACACCACACATCAACCTGACCTGCGAGTTTAATGCACCTGTCAAGCATGGACAGGCAGCCGTGTGTATCGCTGACAACTGCAACTTTCATCTTTCGTACGCTCTCCCCGAGTCCGCCGCATTCCGCGGAGGCATTTGTTTTTTGCTTTGTTTTTTACCCTGTATCTTCTGCTGAAACGATCACTGTTTTTTCAGCGAATCGAGCACCAGTTCCAACGCTCTGCGCCTGTGGCTGACGCCGTTCTTGCGTTCGGCATCGATTTCCGCAAAACTCAGGCCGAACGGTTCATACAAAAACATATTATCATATCCGAAACCGTTTTCACCGCGCTCTTCGAACAGAATGCGGCCGTCAACCCTTCCGACAACCTCAATATTGGGCTCTCCCGGACGCACAAGCACCATTGCACATGCAAAATGCGCAGTTCTTCTTTCGGCGGGAACATCCCGAAGTTCGGCAAAAAGCTTTGCCCTGTTTGCGGCGTCATCATGCCCCTCACCGGCAAATCTTGCCGAATACACTCCCGGTGCACCGTTCAGAGCATCGACACAAAGCCCCGAATCATCCGCAAGCACGGCATCCTGCGGGCAGAGTTTCGCAGTTTCCTCCGCCTTTTTGCGTGCATTGCCGATGAACGAATCCGCATCCTCTTCAACATCGAGTTCAATGCCCGCTTCTCTCATTGAAACAATTTCTTCAAATTTGTCACCGAGTATCTCTTTAATCTCGCGAATCTTATTTTTATTGTTTGACGCTATAATCAGCCTCATTATTTAATCCTCCTCAAGCAGTGCTTTTCTTTTCTGTTTTCGCTTATTTTTCGGCACAACCTCCGGCAGTTTCCGTCAGAGCAAATGCTCCGTCACATACTGCATGTACCCGTCCAATCCGTCGCAATCACGGGCATGAACCTCTTCAATCCCGAACAGCTCCATTGCATGTGCCAGAACAGCCGCCCCGTACATTATGACGTCGTGCCTCTCTCTGAGCAGCGGGTTTAGTTTTCTTTCCGTGCCCATTGTGCTTAATGCGTCAATCAACCGTTCAACTTCAAACTTATTAAGAACGGCTTTATCGATTTCATCGCGGTCATATTCACGCATACCGAGCGAAAGAGCAGCAAGAGTGGTTATTGTTCCGCCGATTCCCGCACATTTTCCGAGCCGTCGGTTCGGCGTGCCGATTATTTCATCCATATATTGGTTTATTGCGATACGCTGCGTCTCAAAATCATCATCGCAGTCCGTTTTGCCGCTGTTTTGCAGCGCAATATCCTTTCCGCGAACGCAGCCTATCGGATAACTCACCTTGCTTTTTGCTTCCGCAATCTGCATTGACGCGCCGCCGATATCAATGAGTGCGCTGCACCCGTCGGAAGAATTACATGCCGCTTCAAACGCATACTGCGCCTCTCTTTCTCCGCTCAAAACATCGACCGTGATACCGCATTTTTGCTTTAATCTGTTTATAAATTCAGCTTTGTTCGATGCATCGCGGACCGCACTTGTTGCATAGGCGAAAGGAATATATCCCAAATGACGGGCATTCGATGCCAAAGCTGAAATTACTGAAATGCTCTTTTCCATTCGTTCCTCATCAAGCCGCCCGGTTTGTGCAAGGCCTGAGCCGAGACGCGTTGTTATTACGAGTTTTTTTCCGTTCCTGCCCGCCGCATATCTGATTGAGTTTGAACCTATATCAATAACCGCAGCGGAATCCGCTCCGCCGACAATGTCTTTTTTTATGTAAGTATCCGTCATTTTTTACTCCCTCGCAGGTTGTATTCGCAGATTGCGCCTCTTCAGGGTTCTGCTGTCGGCTCCGCAGGTTCCGGCGTATCGTAAGCGTCGGCAGAGACCGGTGCGCTTGAAATCGGCACCGATGTTGTGATAATTGCATTCGGATCATCAACATCAAACCTTATATCTCCGTCCAGCATATATCCTTGAGTTTCGCGCATGTATCTTATCAGGAATTCACTGCTCGAAATGTATGCATTCAGCTCTTCAAGCCCCTCCTGCTGAATTTCGGCTTCCTGAAGTTCGCGCTGCTGTTCATCCCTTTCCGCCCGAAGCCTGCTCATGGTTGAGTTTTGTTTGCCCGTCATCGCAAAAAGCACAGCAAGCAAAGCAAAACCCGCCGCTGTAAAAACAATGCCGAAATAAACCGTTTTTTTTGAAATATTGCGTCTGCTTTCTTTTTTCATAGTCATTCGCTGTCCGTTCTTTTTTGCATCGGCATATGCCGTCGGCACTTATATGTCGTTGCCTTTATGCACCGTCGGCTGCTTCATGCCTTTTTGTGTTGTTTCTTTGCGCTTTTCATTATGCAGCATTCGAAGGATAATTGCAAGTGTTTTTTTGCCGCGAAAATAAAATCGGCGGAGCAATGCATTCACCGCTCCGCCTTATGAAGTTAAATTTTCCGTTCGACTGCTTTTCCGATATTATCTGAATATGCGGAATGAGCAGATGAAGTTGCGGTGCCAATAGTTGGAATTGAACGAGCGTTCAACGATCCTGCCGTTGGACTGCGATGCATCGATCATTGTCCACTTGCCGCTGCATATTGCAACGTGACCGTAATAAACGATTACATCTCCGCGTTTGACGTTGTTGATATTGTTGTTGCGCTGGTAGCGGGTGCAGCTGCGCCACATGTAACTCGTCATGTAGCCCTGCGAAATGCCTGCCTTGTTGATGCACCAGTATACAAAACCGGAGCAGTCAAACACGTTCGGCCCTTTTCCGCCGCGAACGTAGCGACAACCGAGTTTGCTCCGCGCAATGCGGATAAACCTGTCGATACGCTCACTTGCGCCTTCACCGGGATCGGGATCCGGATCGGGATCGGAAGGCTTGGGCGTAGGATTGCTTCCGCCGCCACCGCCGCCTCCGCCGCCTCCGGTTCCGCCATCCGTTACCGGGGAGGAGGCGCGCACCGCATCATCGGAAAACAGAACATTCATGGTATGCCTTCCGACTTTGCCGTCAACGGTAAGTCCATTATTTTTTTGGAAAAGCTTCACGGCTTTTTCGGTAAGGCTTGTGTAGTAGCTGTTGATATTCTTTGCGCGGAGATAGTTAAGCTCATACAGTCTCTGCTGAACATTTTTAACATCCGACCCGTGCATAGAGTAGCTGAGCGCATTGCCGACTGCGTCATCGCTCATCAGCGTATCCCTCGTGATAGGTCCGAGATAGCCGTCCGCAATAAGCGAATTCTGCTCTTGGAACCTGCGAACCGCCATCTGAGTATCGGTTCCGTAGATGCCGTCGGGCTCCGTTGTGAGATAACCGAGTTTTTGAAGCCTGTTCTGATAGAGCAGGATGTTGTCGCCCGAATCGCCGATGTTAAACGCTTTCGGCACGCATTCCGGGTTATAAAGAGCTTCTTTTGTGTTTCTTCCGACTTTTCCGTCAACGGAAAGATTGTTCGCTGCCTGGAATTCCTTTACGCCGGCTTCCATCGCTTCGTCAAACCCGCCGTCCTCCGTATCGACATAGCCGAGTTCGTAAAGTCTTTGCTTGACAGCAACAACATCCTGTCCCGAATCGCCGATCATGCAGAGATATGCCTTTGCATCATTCGACATAAGCAGTTCGTATGTTGCGGGATCAAGTCTGCCCGTGACCTCAAGTTCGTTCCTGCGCTGGAATATGCGCAATGCATTTTTTGTTATATTTCCGAAATAATCCGTGGGTTCATCCTGATCCATGTACCAAAGGATCATGAGCCTTTCCTGAACATCCGGAATCACATCGTTGTGTTCCCCTGCTTTCGCAACATCCTTTGTTCCGTCAACGGGACGCATTGAAACGATCGGCACGGGAGTGATATAGATGTTATGCGTTGCCTGGGGTGTCGTGGTTTCGGCCGGGTCGGTATCGCCGGGCTGCTCCATCGCTGCACCCGGGTCATCGGCGGATCCCGGTTCGGTGTTCTGAGGGGATTGGGTGACCGCCGCCGGGTTGTCACTCGAGTGCAGAGCCTGCTGATCGCCCTTGAAAGTTTTTGAAGATTTGCCGCCCAGCGCAACGCCGATAACGATTGCACCGATTATGACGACCATGATACATGATACTGCAAGCCTGTATTTCACTGCAAGAGCAGGCAGTCTCTTAAAGAATGAAAGCACCTTGCCTCCTGCGGCGGAAACATGTTTGCCCGCTCCTCCCGCGGAGCTTTTGTTGTTGAGTGAATACGTTGTTTTTGCTTCAGCGTTTTTGCTCTTTCGGAATGTTGAAAGAACCTTTGCCCACAATGTGCTGAAGAACGATGCGATTGCAAGAAAAATACGTTTTGCACGAATTGCTGCTTCCGATAACAGCTTTTTCATACTGCCTCCTTCCCATCTGTCTTTCTAACAAATGCATTTGGTTTGCCGTTTGCACCGTGCGCCCGATGCCTGCGGCTCCCCGCCCGATCGCACAAAAGCGGGGACTTCGTTTTCGGCGGCGGCTCAGCCGTCAGCCGTTTGTGCTTTTTGATGCGCTGCTCCGTGCCCCTGATCGCACCCCTTACTCAACGCATCGTATACATTATAACACATATCTCAAAAAATGCAACCCGAATCGCAAAATTTGTTGATTTCACCGCATTTTCAATCAGGTTGCAGCGGGATAAAACGACAGTGTTTTCCGTTTCGATTTTACTGTTTATTCTCGTATTGCAATATTAATTTTGTTTTTACTCTGTTAGTTTTCGTTTTCAGCTCGGCTTAGCAATTGCTTTTTGATTGTGTTTGTTTTTCATCATTTGCAAATTTGGCAAAAAATGGCGGTATGGGACGAATTTTGTGGAATAAAGTGTTATAAACGTGACTTAATCAAAAATCCGCACAGTTTTTTCTGCGCGGATTTTTCGTGATTCTTTATCATTTCAGTAATATCTGCATTACCGGCCTCAAGTGTCGGAGTTAAAGAACTTTTCAACACCGTCTGCGACCGCCTGAGCAAGCTTTTCCTGATAATTTGAATTTGCGAGCAAGCGCTTCTCATTTGCATTGGAAATGAATCCGCATTCAACGAGTGCGCTCGGCGCGACAGGCTCGCGTACAACCATCAGATCTCCGCTGTTTGTCCCGCGATTGCGCTGCCCCGTTGCTTTGCAGATTTCGTCAAGGATAATTGTTGCAAGCGTCTGCCCTTTGGTGCCCTCTTTGTAGTAGAAGAGCCGTGTGCCGTCAACGCTGCGATCGTCCGGGTACGAATTCATGTGAATACTGATTGCAGCATCGAAAATATTGAGTTTCATGAACTCTTTGCGCAGGCGCATATCCTCGTTTTTGGTTTCCGCAACGGCATATGAGCCCATGCGCGTCATAAAGACATAGTAACCTTTTTCGCCTAATTTTTGTGCAACGAACCGTGCAACCTGAAGGTTCAGTTCATCTTCACGAACTCCCGTATCAAGTCCGATCGAACCGGGGTCAAATCCGCCGTGTCCAACGTCAAGCAGGATGATCGTTTTGTCCGAAGGAAGTGTTTTAAGCTGCTCCAGTCTTGCCATGACGGCATTCATGTCACCTTCCGTAACAACAAGCGGGATTCCGTCGGAAGGAGCCGGGGTTTCTGCCGTTTGAGTTGCCGGAGGATTATCCGTCTGAGCAGGTTCCGTTTGCAATGCGGGCGTATCCGTGACCGCAGGCTGCGGTGCGGACGGCTTTGCGCTCGCCGGGCCGTGCGAATCGCCGTGGTTTGCACATGTTCCGCGGCAGGCGAGCGATATGCACACAACAATAATTGAAAGCAGCAGAACAAAAATAACAAGGCAGAGTATCCGTCTCGTTCTGTATACGCTGTCATTTTTGAATCCCATTGTTTTTCTCCGTTCCATCTTGTTTTTCTTTTTGTTTTAACTTTTTGCCGCAGCTGCACGGCAGAAGACCCGCTCACCGTCATTCGGACGTCAAAACCGCCGATCTTTACCTTATTATGCCAAACCTATGCGCAAAAATCAACGATAATTCCGCTCAATTTATGTACAAAATGTGAATATTTTCGGTAAAATCCAAAATCGAACCGAGTGACGCTCTGCCTCAGAAATTCGGGAATTTTCGGCTCAAAGTCATTCATTCCGAAAACTCCCGAACTTATACTTTTAATTTTGTGTAATTGAGTGTATTTTTCAACGTTCCTCGCGGAAATAAGACAGGCCGAGGGCTGCCGGGGGCTGGTCCTCCTTTTTCCTGCGCAGCGAAACAATAATGAGTACGATTATTGTAACGATATAGGGCAGCATCCTGAACAACTCCTGTGATCGCCTTGTCAATCCGGAAGCGATCAGAAGGTATGCCCAGAAAAAGATTCCGAAAAGGTAGGAGCCCCATATTGCACGGGTGGGTTTCCATGTTGCAAAAATAACGAGCGCAACCGCAAGCCAGCCAAGGTTTTCAATCGTTCCGTCGTTTGCCCATGTTCCCTTGATGTAGTCCATAACATCGTCAATGTCGGCATAAAGCCAAAATGATACATCGTCATCGTTAAAGTGAGGACATTTGTATGTTGACTTGCACCATTCATTAACTCCATCGTCATATCGACATACTTGTTTATGTAGACATAACATACACTTACTCAACTTTTATCCAATCCTCCTTATTAACCACGAAAAATACTTCTAAACTCTTCAGGAGTGATTTTGCCTAATTTCATATCAATATATGCGGGTAAAGTTCTGCCATTAATAGTAGTCGTATCATAGAGTCCCGCAGCAATACGGAGAACAGCTTCATCAGAACACATATGTTTTTTAGATACCTCACTACAGATAGCTCTAATCGACTCTTGATTATGAAGTAACTGTTCAATAAAGTAAATCAATTGCTCATTTGATAAACTTTTTATTACTTGTTTTTCACAATCTAACATTATACAGCCTTCCTCTCAGTTTTCTTAATTACCTCTCTGTAATCCTGCTCAAGAGCATTCATATACGCTTTTGTAGTTTTTATGTAGATGTCAAGGCTTTTTATTCTCCTTTCAGCCTTCTTTAATTTTTTGTGATTTACAGCAATACAAATATCGCAAGCGATTGCAATTATTACCGCAATTGCCGAAACCACAATTGATATAATTGTCGTTATATCCATTTCTTATACCTCCTTAAAATATGTATTTTATTAGCCGATTGCACCAAGTCTCTTAGTGGTTGATAAGCATTGTGGACAAACTGATTCTCTATATACAGGATTGCTAAAAGCTCTAATCGAGTAAATGTCGGTTTCAAAAACACAACCACACATTCTACATTCAAAACTGACTATACTGCCATCCTGATGAAACAATTTCGTCACACAATCTGTACCGTTTTTAATAATCTTTACCATTTTTATAATCCCCTACTGACGGACTTCTTGTATCACATTCAGGACACTCACATCCGTAAATATCATCAAGGTAAGAATATTCACATTCATCATCATCTACTACAAATCTGCATCCGCATTTTGGACAGATACACAACTGTGGTGGACGATAATATTTTCCGTGTTTAAGAATTTGCACAGTCATCACCCTTTCCTAAAACACATTCTTTGGTATTAAACCCAGCAGCACCTTTATGACCGCCACCGCCATACAACATAGCAACCTTTGAACAATCAACCTTCGTTGAACGCAGAGAATATCCCCATTCGTGACCATTGAAAACAAAGCCAATCAGCATATCATAATCGTCAATGTTACCAATAACAAAATCGTCACTACTCATCATTCCCATATTGACAGCAAAGCATTTGTAACCGTTAAACATAACCTCAAAACCGAAAGTTTCACAATAATGTGTCATTGTTTCTTTGCGATACTGAATCCTTGAAATACCTTCTTTAATTAAGAAGTCTGTAGCACCATAACCATATACAGGATCATTTAATTTCAGCCACCAATTACTGGTTGGCTCTGTGTTCGGTAGTGCTTTAAATCCCGCATGAAATTCTTTAGTTGAATGTCCATATTTGAAAGTCCACACATCATAATCAGCAATCAGTTTCGTAAACATCGGAGCATCTTCCGTCATACTCTCCTCGAATGGTTTAATGTCGCCAATGCCACTATTCGTCATGTGCTTCAAATAACAATATGTGAGCATACAGCCTGCTACTCCATTATATCTGACACCACGAATTTCTTTGTCATAGTTTTCATATTTTTTAATTGCTGAAATATGGTGGTCAATCCAAGTAACATTTGGTGTGATTTTGAGAAGCTTATCCATTTCACTTGGTTCGATTGAGTAATCAACAATATATACTGTTTCGTTTTTCTTAATCTTATCAAATGGAAATTCTCTACCATAATCCATTTTTATATAACCGATATATTCTGCTGCGTAGGCGAGTTCCTTTGCATAGGCGAGTTCCCTAACCCAGAAACCTGCACATTTACCATCAGCATCATTGTGATAAAATATTTTCATTTTTTTGCCTCCTACTCAATTGCTTCTAACATTTTAAGTGTATCAAGGATTTCTACTTCATCGTTTGTAAAGGCTACATTATCTATATCCCAATCTAACATCTAACATAGAAGTGTCAACACCATCGTTTTCCAACTGATAGCTAAACAATGGTTTGTCAGAGTGCATACCACAATCATCTTTATACATTGTAAAATCATACACTTTGTCTTTAAAAGTAAGCTCATATTTGATTGTTTCATTTTCATAAGTTATCGCAAATTTTGCCATTATTTAATCCTCCTTAATTGACATTTGTTTGATTTTTTCAAAGTTTGTCATCGTTACTCACCTCTGCATATTATATGCCAAGCTGATTGCATGCACGATAAAATCCTTCTGCCCATAAATAAACACGAGGATGTATTCGTTTGCCACAATCATAAAGCCACTCAAAGTAATCAGTATCAAGTTCAGAACAAAAATCTACAATCAGTTCTGATGGTATAAACTTGTCGCCGTAAATGCAGTTTGAAACTTCATGTTCAAGATCTTCCCAGACATCATCTTCCGATTCCATATAACACGAACTATGGTCGCTATACGAAGATATTATGTCATCGGAATCAAAATCCTCAAGATTGTATTTAATACTCTCTACAACATCTTTTTCATCATAATAAAACAAATCTGATGCTGTTTGAATCTTGCTTATGTAATACTCAATATCATTTTTTACATATTTTTTAAGATCTGACGGCTTAATCTTATGATACCAAGTAGCAATGCTATCACCCAAATCACCGCTAACTATAAAGCTACCTCTTTTCTTATCTACTATGTAATTCACATAATAATCTCCGCTTCCATCAGCCTTTCGCCAATCAATAATTAGGTAACGGTCTGTGTCCTGAATAAGCGTTGCTTTATGTGTGTTAAATTTCTCGCAGAATGTTGTATTATCAATTTGTGTATTATATGAAACCATTATTTAATTCTCCTTAACTTTCATTAAAACTGATAAACTTATATATTTTACAAAATCTGCCTTTAGTTCTTTTCGTTGATTGCTCTTTAACATCACAAATACCCCTATAAGAATTTGCATAGTTAGAAACAAAATATTTACAGGTAGCACAACGAGGGTGCTTTTTTCTATATTCATCAGGTGTCATTACTGTCATTTCTCTTCCTTTTCTTCTTTTTCTGGCAAAGGCTGATTCCAGCATTTAGCACACGCATTGTCTACTTCGCAATTATCTAAACTCGTTGCCCCTAATTCATGTAGACATATACCTTTAGGAGTTCCGTCATCATTAAGCGGAGTGTTTGGAAAGATTTTCAAAAGCTCCGTAAGATATGTCTTTAGCGGATGCTCATCGCTCCACTTCTGCACAACTTCGATTGCTTTTTCGGGGTAATACATTTCAAAACTTATACACGATACCGTCTTGTTTGAACCGTTATTTTTGCTACATAAAGCACAGTTGTCGCAATTAATTTTACATGTTCCAATCTTTGTTCTTTTCGTCATTCTTTGCTTCTCAGCGAAGTAATTTTCAGTTTTTGAACAATCAATTTTCATTTTTTACACCTCTATACTATCTTGTTTAAATGTTGAATTTATTCTTGGTTTTTATCAGTTAAATTCCAATAAAACCTCACTTTTATTTAATATACTCCCAAATATCTGGCAAATTATCATCAGGTATAAATTCCACATGTCTCCTATAACACCACCAGCCAGAATTCTGCTTAGCTGTTCCGTGACACTCGTGTAAGTAACTGTGAGGAGTCGAAAACTCAACACCGATCTGAACACCATAGCCTTCAATAGCACACACTCTGCCTATTACTCCTACATACGGAAAATTAGGATAGTCTAATAGTATTGCTGGAAGTATTTTAACCTTATCTCCAACTTTAAAAAGTTGGTTTTTCTCTACGGACATTATCAATCACATCCTTCGTATTATTCTTTCCAAAGTTTTGGTTTACCATTTTCATCAACGAGTAAAGTCATTGTTCCTTTATTATATGGTATGTCTGATATTGTGTACATTACTTTAGTTTCAGTATCATACACTATCCATGCATCTAACCAACTATTCCGTCCTACACGCACGAACATATTATCTATTCTGTCTGATGTTTCGTCTGTACCGTTTACGGATGTACAACCAATCATTAACATTGAGATTGTTGCAATAATCATAACACACGCAAGTATTCTTTTCTTCATTCCTCCACCTCTACAAATTTGCCGTTTTGTAAAGTATAATATGTATCTGATTTAATCTTTACACCATCTACTATTGACATCTTTGCTCCAACAAAAACCCAGTCATTATTAAACTCATCATATTTCCACTCAGCACAAACAATATGAGCACCAATACAACCTTTTGCCTTACTTTCATAACCCCACGCTACCGCAACAGCTGTAGGATTATCAGCTGAAGACGCACCCTTATATCCTGTGGCTGAAGACGCACCGCAATTTCCTGTGGCTGAAGACGCACCGTAATTTCCTGTGGCTGAAGACGCACCGTAATCTCCTGTGGCTGAAGACGCACCCTTATATCCTGTGGCTGAAGACGCACCCTTATATCCTGTGGCTGAAGACGCACCCTTATCTCCTGTGGCTGAAGACGCACCGTAATCTCCTGTGGCTGAAGACGCACCCTTATCTCCTGTGGCTGAAGACGCACCCTTATCTCCTGTGGCATCCTGCGTTGTGAAGGTTTTGGATTTGGTAAAATCTATTGCAGCCTGAACAAGTCCGGCTATACTTAATTTTGCACCAATTTTAATTTTAGTTGATGCAATTTTTGAATCTTCACTATCAGAATCGGACGAAAATTCGCCTGTCTGTTCAACTTCATGATATACGCTTGTATTGGGTGAATAATAACCTAAACAATCTAAAGGATATTCACACGCATGAAATCCTTCATTACAAACAATAGCTTTACTTGTTTCATATTCTTTGCCTTCTTCATACTGAAAGCCTCTGCAAGTCATATCCTTGTTAAAACCTTTGTAACTTTTTACTACTTTTGACATTATGTATTCTCCTTTATGCTCTTAATATTTTTAACCACAATTGTGGGTTTTGGAACTTTCTTTCTTTTGAGAACCATCGTCATTCTGCGATGCTCAATTATTGTATCTTTGATGTTTATGTATATCATATTTGCAATGAATGGAATGAACAAAATTAATAATTCGCCACCAAGCATTTCTGATTTTCGTTCATTCACTGCTCCTAATCGAGCAACGATAAACAACGGAATCGTAATGGAAATTGATATTGCACTTATCCAGAATCGCATTCTATGTAGTTCAGCTTTTAACTTCTTCATTGGATTCTTTCCTTTCTTTTATTTGGACGGATTCAGTTCATTTTGATGAACAACCACAGACCGTTATGGTGACGCTTATCCGTCATGCGTCAAGGAGGTTACAAAATGAGTTTGTGCCGATTGCACTCACTTGTAAATGGTGGACTGTCAGGGAGTCGAACCCTGTACCCTCAAATTATGAGTTTGACGCTCTAACCAGTTGAGCTAACAGTCCATATGGTGACACAGAAGAGATTTGAACTCTCACTTTGCAGATTTTAAGTCTGCTGTCTCTGCCGTTGGACTACTGTGTCATATTCGGTATTGTGTAGATTGAAGGCTGACGGAACAACAGTCAAGGGACACTACCATTCCATTCAACGCCAAACTGAGTAACTGATCAGTATAAAGTCTTTCTACAATAACAGTAGATTTTTATTTTGAACCGCAAGGTTATAAAGCTACACAATACCGTTTGGCTGAGCAGGTGGGGATTGAACCCACGATACTGGAGTCAAAGTCCAGTGCCTTAACCGCTTGGCGACTGCTCAATATATTTGCAAGCAAAATGGTTTCCGAAAAACTTGCAATGAATTTTCATTAAGAATTTAATAAAATCCCACCAGATGTTATTAGCATCTACGCAAGTCTGCTTTGATACATTTCATAACATCCTGCTTAAATTTACGAGAATACTCCTTCATTACATTTTCAAAATACTCTTTTTCAATCATTGAGTAATATGCATATTTACCCATCATTTGTTGGAGTTGTGGCAACTCCCAAACTTTACCGCTTAGCCTATCACACATATAATTAAATAATGTAGCTTTGAACTCTTTTTTATTCTTATGACCGACTGTAATGTCGCAATTTTGATTATACATAACACCTAATACGAACTGATTTCCACTTTTAAACTTTGTTTTTTCTTTCTCAATTGTAAACGGAGCGTGAATTTGAGTTAGTGTTTCGTGGATGAATCCAAGGACTTCATCTGGATTAAACTTTCTACGGTGTGAAACTTGTATATCATCGCTATATCGGGTATATATATAGTCTTTTTCACGACATTTTTTTGTCATTATGTAGTCAAATGGTATCATCATAATATTAGTAAGCATTGGACTAATTGGAGTTCCTTGTGGCAAGCCCCCATTAAGAAAACATAAATCTAATGCCCTGCTTAAACACTCTTTTCCAAAATCTCGTTCAATAACTGCACTAAATGGAAATATTTGTGCCATCATAGACATAAGAAACTCTTTGGTAGTATTACCAAAAAAGTTTTGAAAATCAGTTGTTATCCACCAGCGACTATGGTTATACTGATGCTTGGAAACTGCATCCGAGGCTGTTCTATGTCGAACATAAGCGTATGCGTTGGTGTGATGTAATGAAACACCCGCAGTCTCGAAAATCCCTTTTAAGTCCTTCAATGCTTCAGATAATTCATCATCTGGAGCACAAATTTCTCTCCATTTAACTCTGCCATATTCGTCTAATTTCTTTTTTGGAATATAGAAATGAGAATAATGTTTTTCAATTTCTTGTCCAAGACAACTCCATTTTTTATTAAAGGCATCCAATGTGCCAACAACAAAATTGACATTGTATTTTTCTTTTGCACTTGCAGGTATAAAATCAACTCTGCGAGTTACTGTGGCTGCCGCAGATTTAGTACCCCATAACCACTGCGGAGAGTGTATATCTCCTTCAAGCCAACTCCAAATGTTAGGCTTCGATTCGGTTTTTGGCAAACACACATAGTAGCACATAATTATCCTCCTTTACATTACTACCGTGTCAAATTTATATGGAGAAGATATAATCAAAGGGCTTAATTTTCTTTCGGTAATCCATTTAAACAGATTCGTTGTACCTTTAAGTACAATATCTCTTACAACAATAGATTCACCAATCTCTACTCCACATGCTGACACTGGAGTTTCGGCTTTTGCTTCTTTATGTGTGAAATTCATTGTTTTAATCAAATTATCCACACTTGGTTTATCTCTCCACTCTACTGCATAGTGCTGTGCATCATATCTTGCAGTACGGTAATTCAACATTACCTTTATGTATGGATTAAGTCTATTCTGTTTGCAAATATTTCTGCACAAATCAATGTTGTCAGCACAAAGAATTACGATTCCGTTAAGTCGCTGATCAATATAGCCTTTATCAAACACCTGAACTTCGATATCCGGATTAACAGAAAGCAAGATGTTTTTTAATGACTCTGCTTTGTTGTGGTTTAAATCAGAATTAAAAAACATCTGGTTGCAAAGATTTTTACTTTCAACGAAATCAAAATCATATAATTTAAACTTGCAAAAGCCATATCTTGCAAGAAGCTCTGCCTGCGTACTACCTACGCTTCCGCATCCAACTATATGTATAGTGGTTGACAACTCCTTCTGATATGGGTTAATATCTCCTAATTTACTTAAATCCATTCCGTAAGACCTCCTTAATATATATACAGACTTGCCTGTTCAATCAATGAATCCCTATCGTTAGTTATCGCTCCTTTATGTACAAGATTACTCAACTCATCATGTACATCTTTGGCGTCCAAATAAGCAACACCAAATATATCTTGAATCTCTCCAATAGATAGCTCAATAGAACTCTGGCTTTTTACACCCGTATTACCGTAGTTGTAAGGATATTCATAATACGAATACGATACTCGTTTTGGTTCTGTAACCATATCGTTTAATTCTTCCTTGAAAGACATCAATGTATCGTAAACTTCAGGTGAAACACAAAGTATTTTTCCAAACGACTGAATATTATTTGTGTTTAATGTTATCTCAGGCTGAGTATCCTTACTTGTAGACTTATATGCTAAATTAAGCACACCATCATAAAGATATATATTGAAATCACCTTTTTTATTTATAATCATAAAGATATAAAAATCAGTATTATCAATCATTTTCACGATATCTTCCTGAAATTTAGCATCAACAGATGATGCTGATGTTCCCATATTTACATGAGAATGCCCGTGAAATCTAAGACTGTTATGTATATCGTCTGGTAACTCAGTCTGCCATTCGTTATACTCTTCCTGAGAAGGCTCAACGGTTGTTGGAGTAACTACTTGAGGATATACAAAGATATCAGTAATAACAAAGTTGTTGTTTTGCCTTTCGACTGTACCATGCCACCCCACCTCTTTGTCATTTACCTCAACGAGCATCATCATTTTGGCAAAAGCTAATGGAGTGAAAGATATTGTAGGTGTTTCCATACCTGTCGGTATCTTTAAAAGTTGCATTTTATGTTCTCCTTTCGTTCCATTCGTTTACTGTCATAACTTCTCCAGACTCCTTATCCATAATACACGAGTAGTCTGCCTCATTGAGCAGAGCTCCCAACCTATGCATCACCGTAGAATCCATAAAATTCAAATTTTGTGACGCAGTAAGAATAAGCTGTATTGCATAGCAGATATTGCCTTCTGCTAATGCAGTTGCGATATCTATTCTAAAACCTCCAAAGCAATCAAATAAAGCCAAATGAGGATGAGGCATATAACCGTATATATATGTCTCGTAAGCATCAAAAGAATTGTTATCAAGACTTATACCGATTCCACATTCGGTTAATAGATCAATTCTGCCATCAACCATCCAACATAAAACATCCTTACTTACGCTTGGCATATTATTAATAGTGGAATTTTCTGATTTTAATATTTCGGCAAAAGCATCTTCATCATACTGAGTAATCGGGTTGCATACTACAAACTCAAGGTCTCCTCCATTAATTTTCACATTAGAAATCGCACTGTTGTTTGTAAGCATATCTATCAATGCAGCATTATCATTATCATTATCGTTGTATAATGATAATTGTTTTTTGCAATCCAACAAGTTTTCGTAAACCTTTGTCGCATTGGCTACATAATGTCTATAATCCGATTCATAATTCTTAATCCTATCGTGTAGTCGATCAAGAGTGCGTTTCTTTTTATACTGCGTAAGATCGGCAATTTGAGCATTTAACACAATCTTCGATAATCCTTTTTCTTCTGAAATTTTGTCGGCTAACTCGAACAATTTATCATACGAACCTTGGCTTATTCCATCAACAATTGGTTTGAATTTGTTTTTGATCTCTTTTGCAGTGCAAACAAAGTCAAACAGCGGAATAAGAAAAACAGCTATCGTTTCTGCTGCACATTTTGCATTAAACGGCTCTGTCCAAAAAATATACTGATTGCCGCCAACCCATCCTTTTGATTTATTGTGGGTTAATTCGCAATATTTATCATAATTCTCATACGATTCCACACTACAGTTAAATTTCTTATTAATTTCCTCCATGGTGGGTTCTATGTCGTTAGACCATATATAAACAGCTTTGTCTGTTGCGGCTCTCTGTGGTGCCCGTGCGCCGGAAACACAATCAAAAAATATAGATGGCAAATCACCGTTCTTAGTATAATAAGGTTCGTAAACACATTTGACAAATGTTTCGATTATCTTGGGGCAATCATCTCCAAATGTAAGACGGCTATCAAAACAACTCCGAGTGTATAAATTTGTAATTAAATCCATTTTCTATTCCTCCTTAGATTTTGGCATTTCTAAATACAATTATGGCAGCGAGAAGACGCCTGCGGGAAGCTTGGTCATTGGAATTCTTGATGTAATTATAGCTTTGATGTGGTTTTTTCAGTTGCAAACCGTGGATACGAATGTTCATTTCAGGTGTAACCCTTGAGTTTGTGAGGTAGTCGCCGCTCCTCTTTTCCATCACCGTGCATTTTATTCACCTTGCCTTCAGCAGCATCTTATGCCGGATGAGTCTTCTGCTCCTAACCTTTCTGATACTTTACTTTAAGTAAAGCAGTCTTTCGACAATGCAAATGCCAAAGGGAGAGCGTACTCTCCCTTGTTTCAAATCAAATTATGCACAATCAGCTTTGACAACTGATGCAAGAATGTATGTATCTCTTGCGCCAACAATGTCAGACAGTGTTCTGTTGACATCCTGTGCAGATACCACAACGCCGTTAAGATTGAGAATACCATTACCCATTTCGAGCTGGGCTTCATTGAAAGCCTGCTGAACTGTCATTTCATCCGGGTTGCCAATGATTGTTTTTGACTTAAGATTGTTCTGAACTTTAATGCTTTTCATTATTATTTCCTCCTTGTTTACGCTGTTACAATCGAGCCGACAATTTTTGCAATGTTTGCATCAATATCAATACAAGCTTCTGATACATTTCTTTCAATCTGTTCAAGATTTGTCAGAATTGAACCAAAGTTTTCTGCAATCCACACCTTTGTGTTGTTGGCAGCTTCTGATGGGAGAGGAATTGTAATTGATGCTTTTGACGCTGTGTAAGAATTACTTACAAAAGAAATTCCGCAATCGCTAAAACTCTCTCTGTGTTCGCTTGGCTTTACAGCGAAAAGCATATTGCCATCGTCATCCTTTAAGGACAATACATCTGGCTTGTGTTTGTAAACTTTAAAAAGTTCCTCCATTGAAAAGTTGGCTTCAATAACCATCACATTGTTTAATGTTTTTACAGTCATTTTGTGACTCCTTTCTGCCTCGTATGGCACTTTAATTTATTTCTACTTTAGCATTACCCAGTTACACCACGAGGAGGTAGTAGTTTTGTAACCGCTCACCCCTATCTAAAGGGGTGCTGTAACATTTCTTAAATAAAGATGGAGCTTGAGAAGAGTCTGTAAATTGGTCTTGTTTCTGGCTAATCGTATTGGTTTTCTGCTCTTGACTACTAAAGTAATCTTTTTATGTGGTTTTTCCGTTTGGGTTTGGTCTCGGAAAAAGTCCTTTCTGTGTAAGAACTTTAGTCGCCTGACGACATCCTGTGCCAAAGCTGTCCACGACGGGTTCGCTTTGAGCCTGTATCCCTGTCCTCTCTCTAACCTTTCTAACACCTTACTTTAAGTAAGGCGGCTTTATTTAATAAAGCAAGCAAATGTTACATTATTCAAATCCTATTTCTTCATACGCTTCAACAGCTTCTGTTTCGGTGTCACCCGAACATAACACATTGCCATGCTCATCAACAACTTCAAAGTGACCATTCTTTGCAATTACCGTCATATCACCCCTCACCTGCCACTCAAAATGTGTTCAAATATACTCAAACACATCGAGAAATTAAAGTCCTTGCGGATACTTCTTACTGCTTCGATGTGTATGCTTTGGCGATTGCAAACAATACGCTACTCACAAGTTCGTGTACACTCCACAGTCGTAAATTCCTGCGATAGCCCGCAGTACATACTTACGTTTGCGTTTATTATGCAACTTCGTAAGTTAAAGCATCTCTTAGATTAAGAGCAGCATTGAAATCCCTATCCTCAACATAGCCACAGTCACAACGATATATTCTATCTGAAAGCTTCAAATCTTTCTTGATAGCACCACAGCAATGACATATTTTGGATGATGGATACCATCTGTCTACGACTCTTAATTCAATACCATTTTCATCACATTTTGCTTTAAGCTTGGTTCTAAATTCATAGAACTTCTGTGACGCAACAGCTTTTGAAAGATGTCTGTTCTTCATCATTCCTGATACATTCAAATCCTCAATAGCTATATAAGATGGTTTGGCTTTCACTATCTCAGCTATTGTTTTATTGATATAGTCAGTACGGATATTATCTATTTTATGATGAAGTCTTTGTACTTTGAGCTTTTGCTTTTGTATATTCTTTTGAGTGGACTCTCCTTTCTTTAAGTTCTCATATTTTCGTGAGAGACATCTTTGCTCTCTACGCAGTTTCTTTTCCAATTTTTTAATTCTTGTTGACTTATTGATATTTTTATAAGTTTTACCATTGGAAACAATCGCCAAGTCTTTTAAACCCAAATCAATTCCTATACCACCATTGCTATTATTAGCAATCTTAACGTCGGGAATTTCTACAAGAACTGACACATAGTATCTGTCTGCTTTGGTGGATACTGTACCGCTTTTGATTTTCCATCCGTCTTTAGTTGTTGGTATATAGCCTTTTTCTTTAATGCGTACCCAACCTAAAGTGGGTATGTTCAACCTATGTCTCTCACATCTACAGTCTTTAGTATTGTTCTTTACGAAATACATTTTTACATCAGACTTACCTTTCTTTTTGAAATTAGGAAAACCACTTTGATGTTTAAAAAATCTGGTAAATGCCATACAGCCATTTTCAATTGAGTACTTTACAGATTTTGAACTGACTTCCTTAATCCATAACTTATCTGGATTTTGTGGAAGATACTCATTATTTAGCCAAACACTAAAGCTCTTACCAGTCATAAACTTTTCATCTTTAGCGTAAAGTTCTTTGTTATGAGCAAGATAGAAGTTATAAATATATCTACAAGTTCCTATTGTTTTACGAATTTTGGCTTTTTGCTCAATCGTCGGATTTATTTCCGTCTTGAAACTCTTTAGCAATTTCCTCATCCCTTTCTATTTGTTTTTTATACTTATGAAGTCCATACAACCTGCAAGAGAATACATGAAGTATAGAAACAATATCCTGTACGAGTTCTTCCTGTGGTGATAGTTCTTCGTTGTTCACTACCACAAGGTACTGGTCATAGGTATAATAACGCCTATCAGTTGGAGTTCGATTTGCCTTTAAAGTTTCTTCTCTGTCCCAGCGTTGCAATGTCTTAACAGACACACCTAATTGTTCATATGTTAGATATATTCCCAAATATCTGGCAAATTATCATCAGGTATAACTTTCAAATATTTCCTACGACAATACCAGCCAAAATGCTGCTTAGTTACTCCACCACAGTCGTGTAAGTAATTGCAAGGAGTTGAAAACTCAACACCTATCGAATCACTATCGTCTGCCATAGCACACACTCTGCCTATTACTCCTGCATACGGAAAATCAGGATAGTCTGATAGTATTGCTGGAAGTATTTTAACCTTATCTCCAACTTTCAACATAAAACCACCTCCTTACAAAATTCATTACCAAACATCAACTTTCTGGCACGAGTGATAAGTAATCTCCGTCGCACCACCAACCATCTGAGTGCGGTGTAAACCCTGTGCAACCATGTAACCGATCATCATCAAAATCAAAACTTACAGCATACCAATTTACACCTCTATCGTCTTGACTCTCGAACTGTATGATGCCTATTTTGTTAATCAAGAACTGACTATCACAACCGTCCTGTTGTGTTATGCTTGGTAATACTTTTACTCTGTCTCCGATTTTAAACATTAAATTACCTTCTCTCAAATATAATTCCAAATACTGATATCAGCTGTTTCGGACGGTTGAATTTTCTTGAGATGTTTAGGAAAACAACGCCAAGTATTGTTGTCTTCATCGTTAACCTCGATTTGTACTGAATTGCTTATCAAATTATTAGAATATACTGCATTAATAACCGCTGTATGTCCAATAAATATCTCAGGTATTCCAACTATAACAGCAGAAGGCAATATTTGAACTTTATCTCCAACCTTTAGCATAAGAAGTTATTCCTCCTGTTCTAATCGTTTAATTATTAAAATACGACAGTAATTTTCAATCGCAATTTCGGTTGTCTTGGTTTCGATTGTTCGCACAATCTGAGATGTAACCTTTACACCAAAATCCCTCAATACATCAATATGTTCATCACGAATATCTTGTATTGTTTTGACACTCTCGTACACTCTTACCACCTCTTTTTAGGCAAAAGAAAAGTGTATGCAAAAATCTATCGCATACACTTAATTGGTTTATATTTACTTTTTGTCACTCTTATAAAAGAGTGATTTTATGGTAGCGGTTTTGTTTTGACTCGCAACCGCTAAACGAGTTTACTTAATCTTTTGGCTTATAAGCAGCAAAATTCAAGCACAACTCTAAATTTCCACTATCATTTACTGAAAATGAGATTAGCGTACTGTTCAACGCAATTTTACAGAACGCCTCAATATCACTCATGCGGAACTCAATCGGCATACCGTCTTTAGAACGAATTATTACAGAGTTGGAATAGTTAGGTGTCAAGTCTAACGAAGCAAGTGAGATATCCTCGTCTTTGCTTGCAAATTTACTTAAGAAAACTATTGCATCTGTGTACGCATCCATCCCTCGTACATCTTCTACAAACTCGTCTGCCGACTTATTTAGATTTTGAGATATTTGTTTACGCAGAACTTCACCCAAACCGTGCATAGACTCTTGTGGTGTATTCTGGTTGCTGCTATCAACCGTGTTGTTACTCAAGAACATTCCCTCTCTTTTTATTAATTGACAAACATCGTTTATCTTGCCGTGATATAATCACGCTTCAGGAATATTCTACCATTTTTTACACGAGTGTTCAAGCGAACATACTTTCTATTCGAGCTTTGCGTACTGCCTTGACTTATGGCAAATCTTAGTCATAAGCAACTCAGACATTTTCTGAGACAGCTTCGGAAATTCAAGCCTTACTCTGCTTGAACCTCTATCGGGACGAGTGGCTTCAAAAGTTACTTCTTTGTCATAAAGAAACTTAGCAGCATATTCATACGCATAATTTTCCACCCATACAACTCCCATCTTTTCACCTCCTTAAAAATCAAAACTTATAGCGATATTTTCGCCATAGCGGTCATAATAAGCCACCTCAATGGCTTTGATTTGTGCATCGTTTAATGTACTCAACTCGTCCCATGAGATGCCGTAGCACTCAAGAAGTTTTTCAAGCTTATCTTTTTGACTCATCGGTATCCCTCCTATGGCGCAATTAAGACTAACAGTTTGCAAAACCAGTACAAGCCAATCAAACTTAGAGCTCCTGCTAAACAATAGCCTACTGTCATTATAGTAAGCTCAAGGTTAGTCAATTTATTATGTTTTTGTGGACGCATTACTAAACCTCCTTAAAAAAGCATACGCTTTGGTGGCGGTTTTGTTTTGACTCGCAACCGCTAAACGAGTGTTCTTAGATATTACTCCTGCTCATCTGTAGTTTCTGTTACTGTGCTTACATCTTTAGATTTATCAGAATCCTGCGTGTTGGTAGCCTTCTGCTTATCTGTAGTTTCTGTATCTTCATCATCAGAATTTTTTGCACCTTCGTATTCAAGTGCAAAACCTCTGCCTTCGATTACACATCTCATCATTGAATAAAAATTTTCTCTAAACTCTCTACCTTGAGCCGCAGAGAGAGAGCCCCACTTTTTGCCACGCTTAGTAAACAGGTTCATAAACTGTTTTACCTGATGACCTGTAACCTTTAACATATTTTTACCTTTTTTATCAGGCATAAACAGAGTTTCGTCAACAATAGACTGTAACAGCTTAGTCATAGATGTCATAGATGTAGGAACAGCAACACCCTCAATATCTTTATCGCCGGCATTTTTCAAAAATTCCACAGTACGAGCTGCCTCGTCAATATAGTAACAATCTCTCAGCTTCTTTAACTGAGCAGCCTGCTCCGCACCGCTCGTTTCTTCAAGTGTCCATTTTAGCGCACAGATGAGCGATAATTTTTCAAGACTCAAAGCCCAGTGGTCACTCAGCTTACCTTCTTCTGATTTTGCTTTACAAAAATCCAGTAAATCAAATTTTTTCTTAGCTTTTTCATCAAGTTTGCATTTTGTGATGATATGGGTTTCCTTTGAACGCTCAGTTTTATGACCAAGCACAGTGTACTGCTCTTTGAGAATAAGCTCCTTTACAGGAAAGTCACAAGCTACAAACTTGTCGTATTCCTGAAGTTTCTTAGTGTGAGCGTAATCCTTCTCAAGCTCATCAAGCTCATAAAAGAGCTTATCACGCTTCATAGCGTCCTTGTCTTTGATTGCAGTGTTGATATCTGCAATTTTTGATACGATAGAATCGTATAACTCAGTTAATGTTTTCATAATGCAATCTCCTTATTTAAAAAAATTTGCTCCGTAGAGCATATATTAAAGGGCACTCAGTGATTATTCTGAGTGCCCTCGATATATACACTCATATTGAGTAATAATCAAGTTAATTTTCACATTTCCTCAAGCCAAGTTTAGGTTTGTGTAAACCTGCGAACGCTCTAACAGTGACGCCGCCGCCAAGAATTACTCAATCGAGTTTAGGGTATTCTACACCTACTATTTCTTATGCAAATAGTTACAGAATAATTTATTTGGTATTACTCACACCCTTGTATGTTTTTTGCTTTGTCATACCAAAGGTTCGCTCGCTCATAGCTACACTTATCTTTGCGATGTTTTAAACTCTCGTGGAGAACCTCAAACGCTCAAAGGCACAAAATAAGCGTACCCCTCGTAGAGAAGTACGCTTTGCTATGTGCTATTAAGTTTGCTCAAATAAGTAAATTCTTTGATAGAGCTAATGGAATAGAACTGTTTATGGTACAATCCTTTAGAAACCGCCGAGGGTGTCCGTTCCTCTCTGACTGTTCTGTCGCCGAGGGTGTCCGTTCCTCTCTGACTGTTTGAAGATAAAAAAGCGCCCACCAAAAAGTGGGCGCAGTGAATAAAACTAATTTTCGCACTGTAACGACTTGATAAATTGTAACATTCGCAAATCATTGTCGGTGTATGTATATGTTTGATTGATAATGATAAAGTCGTCAAAGGTCAAACAGTTTTCATTTAAGAAACATTGAAACGCCTTGCGAACGGCTCTTATATGTTTTTGTGCAGTTTTATTTTTTCTTGCATATCCTTGTTTATCGTTTATGTTGTCGGCGGTATAATTCAGACACATTAATTTTAAAACCTTGTTTTGTGTCGGTGTGAGCGTAGGCAACACGGCAGTCAACATTTGATTGATTAACGGAATGTTGTAACATACGCCCGTCAAAGTGTCTACGGCTTGTAGTTTTTCTCCGTGCTTTATGGTGCGGTTAAGTTCGCCCGATACATTAACAATATCCCCGTTACGGGTAATGTCCTCAATGTACACCGTCTTGTGCGCCGTGTCTATACGACTATTAATTCCCCTAATTGATTGACAATAGTTATTCAATGCTTTATATCCGGCATGAATTACTGCTTTTTTATAAGCTGCATAGTCGGAAGTGCAAGCGCCTATGTATGGATTATTTTTCATGTACTCCCACATACCGATAACGGTAACTTGTGTTAGGTCGTCAAAGTCTTGTGCCTCTCCCGCAAATCTATAAGTCACAATATCATATAGCCGAGGTTGATTGATTGAATGACGGTAACAATGATTAACACACATACGGCTTGCAGTCTTGTACAAGTCATGAAGAGCGATGTTATAACTTGCGAACGGCTGAGGGTTTACAACCTTGTAACCGTGTAGAGTTTTGCAAGCATGTACATGTGTCTTGTGTGTGTGTGTAGGTGCATAGGTGAATTTTTTAATGGTCATAATGAAACCTCCCTGATTTTTGTGTTGCATATGCAACATATTTGTGTACTGTAGGTTGCCCTACCCCTATACTATACCACACCCGAGCCGCAATTGTCAAGTCATTTTTATTTCTTGCCGACTATAATGATTGCAAAACATATATATACTATGAAATGAATATTTATACAAAAAAATGTATAATTTTCACTTCACAAAATTGCAGTATGTTATATCGGGGATATTTTCCATATTTTCAGATTGCATAATTATGCTTTATGTTTGCAGTTACTTCTTCTCACAGTCAGGCTTAAAATCTCGTATTTTTATTTTCTCTTTTTTCCTCTCCCTCTACAAATCCTGAAATTTATTTCCTATACAAATGGTGAATTTGTTCCGATAAAAATATCCTTTACAAAAAATAATGAATATACTTGCATTTCCACAACTTGGAATTTTTTCAAAAAACTTTGATTTTTAAGTCATTTTTACTTGACATTTTTAGGATATATGGTACAATTAGCTCAGAAAGTAATTCAGAAAGGATGTTCGATACATATGAAAACTGAGAATAACAACCTAATCTATGTAGACTTCTCACAGCCTATACAACCTGAGAAATTAGTTAGACAAAACAATAAGCTCCGAGCGTCAGCTCAACTCACAGTGCCCTCAGAAATTCAAAATATAGAATCTTACGAAAGACACGATGTAGATCCTATCAAAGATACCCATACATTAAAAAGTATCTCTGATTACTTAATCAGTAAAGGTAGATACAGAGACAACATGCTTTTTATATTGGGAATCAATTTTGGATTAAGAGTCAGTGACTTAAGGTTACTTACCTTTAATCACTTATTAGAGGTCAAGAACCAACAGTTAGTGTTCAAAGAATACTTTCCTATCATCGAATTAAAAACAAAAAAAACAAGAAGAAAAAAAATCAATAGAGTAGTTACCATTAACTCAGCAGTAATGGATGCCGTAGAATTGTTCCTCAATCACAATTCCAAAACTCTGAATGACTACTTATTTACTGGTGACAACAGCAACCGTTCTAAGAACTTAGGTAAGCCTTTAACCAGAGAATATATATATAGTATTCTTAAAGGCTTAGAAACTGAATGTAACCTTACAGAAAAAGTAGGCACTCATACATTAAGAAAAACCTTTGGTTATCATCAAATGGCTATGAGTAACTTTAGCAACGATAAGCTTTTACTATTACAGGAAATGTTTGGACACAGTTCTCCTTCCATTACATTAAGATATATAGGCTTAACACAAGATATAATCTTGGCTTCCTGCAAGAAACTCAACCTTGGTACAGATTACAGTTATGTAGTTAATAGCAATTTAGAAGCTACTAATCTCTTCCAGTCACTTGCATAAAGGAGTAGCTACTGTTTTAGTTTTTCTTTTCCCTTGTTGGGAAATGAATTTATTGAACATAGACACATTCTCTTGCAACTACTATCTACGGATTCTAAGGTAAAGTTTAGAGTAAAGGAGCTTAATGAACGATTGGCAATCTCAGAATAAGCTTGCTGTTCGAGAGAATTAAGCGACCAATACATTTGTCTGTAAAGGCTTAGTCTGCAAAACTTTTGGGACAAATGTATTCTACCCCGTAGTATGGAGCTCTTTTTGGAATTACGAATAGTTAAAAACCAAAAGTGCTTTTTTAAAATAAAACATAGTGTTCATCGGCTTTTTCAAAGCCTCTCTCTTTAGAAAAAAGAATATATAGAAAGAGAATAGAGTAATTGTGAAAAGAGTGTAATTAATCCTTTTTGCCCAAAGTGGCGAAAACCCGCATTGGCATTGGGGTTTTGGGATTTTTGTGACAAAAATGAACACCATTTTATAAGTCTTGAAAGGAGTGATTTTGATGTAGAGGCAATTCACACATCAACACAAACATTTACTTGTAAAGGGGAAATCTATTACGAACAACAACCAACGCAATACACATCATATAAAGGAGGGCTGCAAGTGGAACTGAATGTGGTAAACGCTTTAATGGGACAAGGTAAAACTTCCGCTGCAATTAATTACATCAATAACGCACCTGAAGATGAACATTTCATTTTTTGTACTCCGTATTTGTCAGAAGTTGATAGGGTGATAACAGCCTGTACTGACAAAGAGTTTATAGAGCCTCAAAAGAGTCCATCAAAAAGGCAACAATTCAAAGAGCTTGTTACAAATAAAAAGAATGTAGCGACTACCCACTCACTTTTCTCAAATATAGACAGCGAAACACGCAAACTAATAAAAGACAACAATTATACACTGATACTCGATGAAACAATAGAAACGATATCTCAACTTGTTTTGTCATCAAGTGATCGAGAGTTTATTGCATCACTTTGTGAGTTTGATAATAAAGGGTGTGCCACTTGGAACTCGGTCAAAGGAACAGCTTATATGAAAAGTATAGAAACGATGTGTAATTGTCACAACTTGTACTGTGCAAACAATGACTTTGTTCAACTACTACCGATTGAAAACTTTAAAGCCTTTTCCAAAGTATTTATCCTTACTTATTTGTATGAGGCGTCTTTTACTGCTTACTACTTTCAGATGTTTGAGATTCAGCCCAAATATTGGTGGATACAGGGGGACAATTACGAAAACTTTACATTCGTAGATTACGAAGTCAAACATGACATTTCGGATATCACTAAACTTATACATATATGCGATAATGACAAAATGAATGAAATTGGTAAACCTCCCACAGCACTTAGCAAACACTGGTACCAAACACACGACAAGGAAATTCCTACACTTAAAAAAAATATATATAATTTTTTTAGAAACATACTGAATGCAAAATCTAATGAGTGTATGTGGACAACATTTAAAGAGTATAAATCTAAAGTGCAAGGCAAAGGGTACACAAAAGGATTTATAGCTTGTAACTTACGAGCGTCTAATAAGTTTAAAAGCAGGACAGCAATTGCCTATCCGGTCAATAGGTACATCTCCCCTGTTTTTATAAGATTTTTTGAGAACAATGGCGTTACGGTCGATGAAGACGGTTTTGCTCTCAGTGAAATGCTTCAGTTTATCTGGAGAAGCGCAATCAGAGATAACAAAGAAATTAACATCTATATCCCATCCTCAAGGATGAGAAATTTACTGGTCGGTTGGATAAATAATAATAAATAAAGGAGTCCAACCCATTGAACAAATATACATTTAACTACACAGCAACAGAGAATTTTACAGCAGAGGAGGTGAAGGATTGTCGTAAATGCCTCTGGTTTGACCTGTGTGGCACGAACAATTTACCTTGTACAAATTACTCTGCCGAAGAAATAATCGCTCAGGAGGTCACAGAGGACATGAACGAGCGTGTTATGGCTTACGCAGAGGTTGTGCACGAACTAAATGATGAAGACAACACATATTCGCTTATGTATGAGAGCGAGGTGAGTGTTGTTGAGTGATTATATACACGGAGTAAACATCCTCTCTTTGGATGCTAAAGATGTATTTATCGCAAACCATTATAATAAACCCGATAGTGTAGGTTATAACATCCGTTATCGCAACGGAGATATTAACTACCGAAAATTTATTAACACACTTCCTCATAGCAAAGAACTTCCGAAAATCATTGAGGTATATAAGAAGGTGTTCCGAAATAATCGCTTTTCCTGTACGGTCAACGGAAAAGAATACACTCAGAAAGTTATTAACATTACTTTCAATTACAGTAACAAAGAATACAATAGAATAACCGCTAACATTTATGTGAAATTTGGCTATCGTTTAGATGAATTAACCTTACAAGATTGTGTCTGTGTTAAGGACGGTGAATTGCTTGCTATTCAGACAGACACTCCTACAGAGTTTCCTATACATAAAGATGTACTTGGCAAATACTTTTATTACGATGATGGAATGTATAAGGCTAAGAACAACATAAAGGTGTTACACTCGGTTGGTGATTTACGAGCCGACTTGTACGCAAACGGTTTTGTTTGTGACGGAGTGAAATATGTAAGGTACAAAAGAAGCAATGGCAGTTCCCGTTTAGGAAAATGCTTATTTATTGATGAGAATTTATATAGAGGGATTTTTAATTGGTCTAAGTGTGGTTTAACTATCAAGCAGGGACAAGAAATAGATTTGCCCGCATTTGAGTCCTATACAGCGTTACCTTTGAGTAGCACTATTGCAAGCCTGTATATTCAGCCCGAAAATATTTTACTTGTAGACGATTATGAAGATGTGTTTACGGATAAAGTAATGACTACCCGTATAGATGAGGGTGTATTAAAAACACAACCAGAAGAGGTGCAGATATGTAATAGCATTTGGGATGGACAGTCTCTTATGGATGTTAGTCTATTTGGAGAATATCAGCATAAAGGTTTTTTATTATTGCGTAATAGATTTTTTAAGTCAGCTTGCTTTAATACCAACCTTCAACGATGGTTTGCCGACAACGGTATTACTGATGTGTCACAGCTTAATGGATACACACGAGCTAAATGCATACAGGATGTAAAACTCGTAACTACTCCAAGCAGTATTAAATATTTGAAGTTTGGAACATTTGACGCATGGCTTGACAATCTCGACACAGAATTTGGCATAGTTAAATACGAAAAGCCGACTCATATTATGGACGGTAAATTAGTTCAAACCCATTATCAGCTTTTAAATACACTACAGTTGTCACAAGAAGATATGGAAGAGTTTTTGAAGCCTTCAAAAGACTATCTAAAAGCTCTCAAAACGGACGAAACTGTTTTGAGGTATCACATTAAAGCTCAGACAAATAACACGCTCACAGGCGAAGCCATAGCCTCTAAAAACGATTTGGTGTACACTTTGCTTGGTATTAATGACAAGTTTTGTGATACTAAATTGTATTATGACACAGTAAGAGAGACTATTAGATCTTATAAGAACAATATGAAGAGAGGTCATATTTCCGTAGCTGGTAATTACTCAACACTTGTAGGAAATCCTTATGAGATGCTCCTACAATCAATTGGTAAATTTGACGGTACATCTCACTTGGGTATAGGTAATATACATTCAAAAAGATTTGCCTATAACCAAAAATTATTAGGATCAAGAAGTCCTCATTGTTGTACAGGCAATGTATGGGTTGCTTATAACAAAGAATGTCCGGAAATAGACACATACTTCAACTTTACTAAAGAGATATTGTGTATTAACAGTATAGGAGAAAATGTTTTGCAACGGCTTAATGGCTGCGATTTTGATTCAGATAGTGTATTAATCACAGACAACCCCATTCTATTAAAGGCAGCAATTAAAAATTATGATAAATGGCTTGTTCCAACGAATATGGTAGAAGCTAAAAAAATCAAGAGGCATTATACCGTTAATGACTTAACAGACTTGGATATTAAGACAAGTGAGAATAAGATTGGAGAAATTATTAACCTTGCACAAGTGCTTACAAGTATTATGTGGGATAATATTAATAACGGTGCATCGTTTGAAAGTGTACAACCTATATATACCGATATCTGTCAGTTGTCTGTAATGTCTAATATTGAAATAGATAAGGCTAAAAAAGAGTTTGATGTACAAATGACAAAAGAGCTCGAACGACTAACTACAAAGTATCTCAAAGACGAAAACGGAAGCAAGTCACTGCCAGAATTCATGTTAGAGGTGAGCAAACAAAAAGCCAATCATAAAAGACATAAACATTGTACTTCTCAAAATAAGACTTACCGTTGTTATGATACCTCTATGGACTATCTTGAAAAATCAGTGCGTAAGCGTATAGTTGGTAATGATAAACACCCTATGTTGCCTTTGACTTCTTTTATTGATTTTAAGCCTCACTCTTCACATATCAACAAAGAGCAAGCTGATGAGTTTATTTACACTGTAAGAAAGAAACAAAGTGAAATAAACGCTGTATGGCTAAAAGAAGAATCATCGAATATAGAAAAGCATGAGCAGGCAGAACAAATTTATCAAGACTTATTGACATATGTGTCTTATAAGAGAATTGGTTTAAGTACAATGAGTTATTTGCTACACGAAGCCGAGAAACCAACAAATAAAGACATATACCGCCTATTGATTAAAATATTATTCTATTCCCTACCTAAAGATTTCTTATATCTTTTGCGTAAAAGCAAAACCCCAGTACAAAAATTAAAAATGTGTGAACAAGGAGATATAGAATTTTTTGGGGTTAGATTTAAAAAAGCATAAAAATTTTGCCCCGATTATAGTCATAATCGGGGTGATTTTTTGCAATTTTGGGGTACTTCCCGCCCTTTTTGGACATTCGGACACCCAAAAATCTCGAATTTTATGCGGTTTTTTGTCTTGCGAGTTAGGCTGTATAGGGGGACTAAATACAATACCCCATAATATACTATCATTTCTTGCATTGCAAGTCAAGTGATAAATTGAATTTAAGGAGTTTTTACAATTATTACAATCACAAAAAAAGAGAGTCAGATTATACGCTCAGAGTTTCCGGATGTATGGATTCCCCAGACAGGACGAGGAAAGCCTGCAAAAAGACACAGAAGATATTTGCCAGAAGTGACCGAATATCTCCGTTTGATTGCAAACACAAATATTGAGGCAGCTAAAATACTTAAAGCAAAAAATCGTGCCTCTAAACAGAGACGAAAGGGTTGAGCGTCTTACTATGCAGAAAGCTAACACAAATAAATATATAGACAATTGGTGTTTACAGCGACCAGACGAAACCCACGAGGAATGGAAAATCAGGCTAATAGTAGCTAAAAAGAATGGAGAGCTAAATGGCACAAAATTTCCTTTGAAATGGTCTCAAATTGTAAGCCTGCTTGGTGAGAGCGTATCGTCTGACCACTTTAGAAAATATGCGTCAGGTGTGTATGACTATTATAATTATAAAAATCAAGATAATGTAAGCACGAGAGTTCTTTCAATATCAGATTTGCATTTTCCTTATTGTAAACCTCTTAGCACATTTGAGAAATACATAGGTCGTGTAGATATATTGCAATTAAACGGAGACCTTGTAGACTGCGCCCAGTTATCAAAATTTACGAATAAGTCGAAATGTGTAAGCATAACCAAAGAACTTATCAGAGCAAGACAATATTTAATTGACCTGATTCATTTGCTGAATCCAAAAAGGGTAATTGCAAACAACGGCAATCATGATTTGAGAATAGGTGATTATATTGCAAAAAAGACAAACAGTGAATTATGCGACATAATGCCGTCATCTGTACTTGATTATATTTTCACAGACGGATTTATTGATTATGACAACGAAATAGGAACGAAAACTGAGTATTCTCCCCTGACGCATGTATTCAAAGATAGTAACATTGAAATTGAATTTACAGGTAAATGGTACTCTCAGTTTGGTGATACGGTATTCTGTCATCCACGGGCATACTCTTCGGTAATGCTTAAAACCGCAGAAAAAGCTTTGTATTATTTTCGCAACGAGGGATTTGATTTTAAAAATATTGTTATGGCTCATACTCATCGTCAAGGGTATTATGTCATCGGAAATTCTGCAATCTATGAACAGGGAGCTTGCTGTGAAACAAGAAAAATGAAATATAGCGAAGGAAGATTGGTTAATTCTCAGAAAGAAGGATTTGTATATATGTGTTTCGATGAGCACGGTCACGCTATTCGTGAGAAAACCAAACTTATGTCTCTAAATTAAGGATGTGGTTATATGTTTAATAAAGAAAAAATGTGTGCATATAACCAAGAACTAATGGACAACTTTGAAACATATTTGAGTTATGAACCGTACTCTCCTGCCACTGTAAAGCACTATGTTGACGACACACGGATGTTTCTTAAGTGGCTATGGCATTTCAACAAAAATAAGTCTTTTACGAAGTGTACAAGTGAAGACATCAATAACTTTATTAAATATATGAGACACGAACGAGGAGTGTCTTATCAAAGACTTTCGGCAATGCGTAGATCCCTTCGTTTCTTTTGTCAATATGTTAAATACATAGAAGGAGACGAAGTGAATATTATTTTTGAGTAGGTGGTGAAATATGCCGAAGCGAAGTGAACGAATATGTATGTTAAATCAAGAGAAGCTAAAAAAAATCAATCCTGAAACACTCAAACTATATCATAAATATTTATTAGATATGAAAATCAGAGAGCTTTCGGAAAAGACGATTTATAATTATTATAACGATTTAGCTAACTGGTGGATTTATATATACGATTATCAAGACAATAAATCAGTTAAAGAGATTGATGATTCAGATATTTCTGAGTTTATCGTTTATTGCAAAGATCAGGGCAATAATACAAATCGCATTAAGAGAAGAATGTCAAGTATATCGGCATTCTTTTTATTTTTAAAGAAAAAGAGATTGATTGATGAGAACCCAATGAGTTTTATAGACAGACCAAAAGAAGGTCAGGCGGTTGTTGCACAAACATTTCTTACTACACAGCAAATTCAGTTTATGAGGGAAAAGCTACAAGAGAATGTTGAAAAGGCTAAAGAGCAAAGAAAAACTAAGCCCACGCAGTATTACGAAGCACTTACAATGCAAGCATATGCTATCTTTTCACTGACCACAATGGCAAGAATAAATGCCATTGCAAACATAAGATGGGAGCAACTTGATTTTGATAGTCGTGTGGCTAAAGATGTTCTTGAAAAAGAAGGATATCTTGTTGAATTGTTCTTTAGCGAAGAAGCTAAAGAATATTTGCTAAATCTAAAACAATATAGAACAGAGAACAATATTGAAGATGGTGGATATGTTTTTGTATCAGCTCATAGAAAGAGTGGTTCTTGCACCCCTGCGACAGTATCAACACTAAGTGACTATTGTAAAAAGATTGGTCAAATGATTGGAGTTCCAACATTACATCCTCATGATTTTAGACATAGCGGAGCAACAGCATATAAAAATGCTGGTATGTCGCTTGAAGAGGTATCGGTGTTGCTTAATCACAAAAGCACGGATGTTACTCGTAGGTTTTATATCAAAGAAGACAAGAGTAAATTACAAGCAAATAAAGACAAGTGCAATATCTAAATTGCACACGGAAGAAACGGAGAAATAATGGCACAAACAACAGAACTAATTAGTATGTTAGCCGATAAAGGCTACACAAAAAAGGACGCAAAAGAAGTAATCAAAGATGTTTTTGATTGCGTTGCAGAAATGTTATGTACTGGTCAACCCGTACAGATACACAAATTTGGTACTTTTTATGTTAATGAGGGCAAGGCTCGAAGAGGAACAAATCCTATCACGCACGAAATTATCAACATCGAAGCATCGAGATGTGCAAAATTTACAGCGTCCTTGTCTTTAAACACACAATTAAATCACGATAAGGAGTGATCCTTTGCCTAAAGTTAGTAAAATCGCTCCACCAAAAAAAAGTATTGACTTTAAACCGGTATACCGCTGCAAGAAATGCAAAAAGGAATTTACAGAGTCTCAAAGAGCCAAAGCATTTTCAAGAGGTTCTTCTCCATTATGGCAAGGCGACGGAAAGTTTTTCCCAGTATGTAAAGATTGTGTAGATGAATTATATAATCACTATCGAGAAGTTTTTGGAAGCGAAGAGAAAGCTTTAAGGCGGGTGTGTTTACACTTTGATGTTTACTGGTCTCCTGAAATATACGCTCTGTTAGGAGACACAAGTTCATCTCGTCCAAGATTTAGAGCTTATATGGAGAAGGCAAACTTATTAAAATACTCAGGCAAAACTTTTGACGATACTCTGGACGAAGAAGAATTAAAATTCAAAAAGGTCAAAGAAGGAAGCGCTACAGAGGACGATGTGATAGATTCTGTGCCGTCAGGTGCTTTAAATTTTGGTGGTAGTGGTGAAAGCGAAGATGAGTTAAAAGTTAGATTAGGCATAACTCCCGCAGACGAAGCCTTTTGGGGATATGGCTATCCAGCCTATAGTTATGCTAATCTTAAGTCACTATACAAAAAACTCACTAAAGACAATCACAATTTAACCGTTGAACAACAAGTGTTGTACAAACAATTATGTATTACAGATTTAAGAATCTCAGAGGCAAATCAACATAACGAAAAAATTGATTCGCTACAGACAAGCATGGGTAATATTATGACCAAGTTAGGAATATCGCCTAACCAGACAAAAGAAAGTGACTTAGCTGAAACAAACACTTTTGGTGTATTAATAGAAAAATATGAAGAGCGTAAACATATAGATGAGTGTAAAAACAAGAATCAGTTAGTTTGGTATATTACAACTTATTTTCTCGGACATTTGTGTAAAATGCTAAAAATACATAACAGATACGCTCATATGTACGAAGAAGAAATGAATAGGTATAGGGTTGAGCGTCCAGAATACGCTGGTGAAGATGATGAAGCTATTTTTGAGTCGGTATTTGCGGAAGCATTAAAGACCGCACCTTCTGACAAGGATGGCGGTGATGCTGATGACATCGACACAGACTGACAGTATTTATAGCACAAGTTCGGTCACAACCAAAGACCGAATAAAAGAACAACGGCAAGAAACAATGGATAAAGTAAACACGGTAACTGGATACTACAGAGAACACCCAGAACACTTTGTTGAAGATTATCTAAATATTATTCTAAAACCATTTCAATCTATACTTATATGTTTTATGAATATATGCAACCAGTTTATGTTTTTAGCCTGTCGAGGCTTAGGTAAAACATTTTTGGTTGCTATTTTTTGCGTTGTTAGATGTATTTTATATCCGGGAACAACAATATGTATTGCATCTGGTAAGAGAAAACAAGCTAATTTGGTTTTGGACAAGATTATAAATCTTATTATGCCCGGTGCCCCTAATTTGAGAGCTGAAATTGAATCTTGGAGTATTACAGGTGAAAAAGGCGAAATCAAATTTAGGAATACATCAAAAATATTGGTAGTAACTTCGAGAGACTCTGCCAGAGGTGCAAGAGCAAATATTCTTATTACCGATGAATTTAGAATGGTATCAAAAGATGTCATTCAAACCGTATTGAAAAAGTTCTTATCGAATCCCAGACAGCCCGGATTTTTCAAACTTAAAAAATATCAATATCAAAGACCAGATGGTAGTTGGCATGTAAAACCAGAATACCAAGAGAGAAACAAGGAAATTTATATGTCTTCAGCGTGGTTTTGTTCTCATTGGTCTTACGCAAAAGCAAAGGGTTATGCGGCTACTATGTTAGATGATAGTAAAAAATGTTTTATATGTGGTTTTCCATATCAGCTTGCAATTAGAGAAGGTCTGCTTATGAGAGAACAAGTTGAGGATGATATGGCTGAATCAGATTACAATGAAGTGTCATGGTCAATGGAAATGGATTGTTTGTTCTATGGTGATTTTGAAGGTAGTTTCTACGAATACCCTGTTATAAACCAGACACGAACAATCAAATATCCTTGGTTGCCACCCGATTATAGTAGGCTGGCAGGAGATAAAAAACTAATTATTCCGCCTAAGCAACACGATGAAAAGCGTATTTTATCAATTGATATTGCGCTTATGGCAACGACAACAAAACACAAAAATGACGCATCTGCTATTTTTATCAATAGCTGTGTACCTCAGAAGCAAAAAGGTGGTAGGTTTGTTCATAATATCATATACAGCGACACGCTTGAGGGCGAACTGACAAGAGTGCAAGCATTGATTGTGCGAAAATTATATGAACAATTTGATTGTGATTATATAGTCATTGATGCGAACGGTGTTGGCTCTGGTGTATACGATGCTCTGGTGGAAGAAATTAAAGACACTGAAACTGGTGTAGTCTATCCCCCATTGTCTTGCTGTAACAACCCAGATATGGCAAGTCGTTGTAAAGATAAATCTGCTCCAAAAGTTATTTGGGCAATTAAAGCAGGTGCTAAATTTAACTCAGACTGTGCATTAGCCTTAAGAGAAGGGTTTAAGTCTGGTCGTATTAAATTACTCATAAATGAGTTTGACGCAGAAACCTGCCTTAATGATATTAAAGGATATAGTAATCTTAGTCCTATTGAGCGAACAAAAATCATTAAGCAGTATATAAATACCACGCTATTGGTTAATGAATTAGTAAAGCTCAACATTGAAGAAAACAATAAACTTATTAAAGTTAAAGAAATGTCTGGTATGCGAAAAGACCGTTTTTCAAGTTTGTCTTATAACTATTATGTAGCAAGACAGATTGAAGACAGTATACGACAAAAAGGCAACACGATCTATTCGGCAAAAGACTTTTTTGTGTTTAGAGCACCAGACATGTACAAGTACCGTTAAAAGAAAGGGTGTGAAAAATGAATAAGATTGATAGTGTAGAAATTCATACTGAGAAACAACGAACAGAAGATGATAAAAAATATAAAGAGCAGATCAAAACGACTCAGCAAAAATTTGCTGCTTTAAATCAGCTTGTGCTTCGAGATCTAAACAATGATAGAAACACACCTTCCTTTTTTCTGTACACAAAAGACGAAATCAATACATATTTGTCCAATCCATATAGATACCAAGCACAGTTACGCAATGCGGTTATTTATATGTATTCGGCGAGTTCACACTTTCGTAGAATTATCCAGTATTTTGTTGGATTGACAGACTTGTCTTATATTGTGTCTCCATACAATGTAGATATATCAAGTATGTCAGACACAAAAAAGATTAAGAAAAATTACACAAAGATTTTGCATACATTAGATGGGTTTAACATTAAAAGCTCATTTGACACTATCTTAACCGTGTGTTTACGAGAAGATGTGTTTTATGGAACTATGAGGGTAGCCAAAGATAATATTATGATTCAGCAGCTTCCCTCTGATTATTGTGACATAGCGTCTATTCAAGATGGTGTATTGGATGTTTCATTTAATTTTCAGTATTTTGATTCGAGGTCAGAATTACTGCCCCTATACCCTGTTGAATTTACAACTAAATATAATTTATATAAGCAAGATACTACACAATATAAGTGGCAGTTATTGGATGCTCCGACATCTTTTGCAATCAAATGCAATAAAGATATTTTAAGTTATCCAGTGCCTCCTTTTGTTGGACTTTTGCGTGAATTGTATGAAGTTGAAGACTATAAGCAGCTCAATTTGACACAAACCGAAATCGAGAATTATGCGTTACTGGTAATGAAACTGTTAATGAATGATGACGGCTCATTTCCTATGGATTATGAAATGGCTAAAGATATATGGAGAAACTTAGATTCCGTACTGCCTAATGAAGTAGGATCGGTTTTAACTCCAATGCCGGTTGAGAAGATTAGCTTTAATCATGCAAACACCTCTGATGTAGACAATGTGGCAGACGCAGAGAATCATCTTTTTACGGCAGCAGGTGTTTCGAGTCTTCTATTTAACAACGCAAAAGCATCGTCAAATGCTTTGCTTTTATCTATAAAAGCCGACCAAGCAATTACTTATGGAATTGTGTTAAGCATTGAAAAGATGCTTAATCGTTACATTCATACTCTCTCACATGGAAAAATGTTTAAGATATCATTTTTGGATGTAAGTCGTTTCAATCGCAAAGAAGCTGGCGACTCGTATCTAAAAGCCTGCCAATACGGATTGCCGATGGTTTCGTATTATTGTGCATCACAAGGACTTAACCAGTCAGACATTGACAGTATGCACTTTTTGGAAAACTCAATTATGGGCATTCCCGATAAGTTTGTTCCATTGAGCAGTTCAGCTACACAGAGTACAAAGGCAGCAGATAGCAATGGAGAAGCGGGAGCACCAACCAAAGATTTAGGAGAAATCAGTGACAACGGTGAAATTGCTCAGGAAAGAGACGAAGAGTAGTGAAATTTATTTATGTAACAAATGAAAAAGACAAACAACTGTTAATCAATGCAGGTTATTCTCTTATTTCTGTTATTGACAATAAGAGAAAATGTTCTACAAGCCCAACACTATATGTATTTGAGAACAAACCATCACTCTCAAATAATAAAGCTTTATTTGAAAATGTGGCTTGTATTTATTCAGACAAGTTAATGTTTTAAGCCTCACTCATTATAGAGTGGGGCTTTTTACATATTTAAAATCATCTGGAAGGTGGTGAGTAAGAGTGAAGCAAGATAAAAAGCGTGTGACGATTCAATATAGTATCCCTAATCACATTATACAGTATGACAACGAAGAAAAAATCAATAGTTCTTTTGCAAAAGGTGTAATCAAAGTGGCTTATACGGGACTTAATCGCAATAAGACATACATATCGAAAGAAGCATTTGAAAGAGCTATTTGGTCAATTTTTAATTGTCCTGTTGTTACTCACTATCTACGAGAAGAAAAGGATTATGGTGGACACGATGTTGAGATAGTCACCACAGACACAGAAACAGAATTGGTTAATTTAACAGAACCTATCGGAGTAGTGCCTGAATCTGCAAAGTATTGGTGGGAATCCATTGAAGATAGCGGTGGTACTCATGAATATCTGTGTGTTGAAGCTTATTTATGGACAAGGCAAGAAGGTGTGTATAAATTACTTTCCGAAAACAGTGCATCTGAGTCAATGGAGATTTCTATTATAGATGGTGAAATGGACGAGCATGGAGTATATCAGATTAACGATTTTGAATTTGAGGCTTTTTGTGTTTTAGGCGAAGATGTTGAGCCTTGTTTTGAAGGAGCATGTGTCGAAATGTATTCTCAAAGTGGCACTAATGACAAATATAGCGAGATGATGAAGGATTATAAAGCTATGCTCTCAGAAATAAGTAAGAGCACACAGAAGAAAGGAGGAGATATTATGGATAAGAAACAAGAACTGATTAAAAGCTATGCAGTAGATGTAAGTGATTTGGATATTGAAAATATTTCTATCGAGGATTTAACATCTGAGCTTGAAAGCAGAAAGTTTGCTTTGGAGTCTGATGTTTGTCAGAAATTAATCCATGCAATGGATGATAAGAAAACAAAGATTACCCTCGATGATGATTCATTCTATGAAGTGCGCAAGTATTGGTTTGTGGACTACGACAGTGAATCTAAAGAGGTATATTACGCAGATTGTGAAAACAGACAGCTCGTTGGCTTTAACTATGAACTTAAGGGTGACGATGTTGTGGTAGACGAATCTACAGCAAAGAGAAAAAAGTATGCCATTGTTGATTATGTAGAGGGCGACAAAGAGATTGAGTCTGCGGTGTTTAATATGGTAGACGAGGTAAAATCTCAGTTTTATTCGACACTCAAATCAAACAAAGAACAGTATGAAGCAAGTCTTGCAAGTATTACCGCAGAAAAGACTGAACTGGAAGAGTACAAGAAAGCAAAAGAAGCAGAAGAGCGTAAATCACAGGAAGACGCTGTGTTTGCAAAGTTCAGTAATTTGGCAGGGGTTAATGAATACGAGACATTGAAAGCCGAGCATGAAGGCATGAACATTTCTGATATTGAAGAGAAATGTTATGCAATTATGGGCAAAAACGGCATGAGTTTTTCTAAGAAAACAGACAAGCCTCTGTCATTTGGTATTGATAAAAATGTAGGTGGCGTAGCGGATAAGAATAGTGTTATTGATGACACAAATGATTACGGTGGTCTTTTTGCCAAGTTTGGCATTAAACCCAAAGATTAAATAGAGGAGGCATTTATATGGCTGATGTAAAGCATGCTGTGTATAACAGCGATAATGTTAGTGCAACCACAGATGGTTCACTTATTGTTTCAATGAAATATATGGGTTCTGGTAGTGCAGCTACAGCAATTGATAACGGCAATATTGTACTTGTGGGTGAGCTTATGGCAGGTGAAAAGCAGATCCATAAGGCAACAACTCCCGCAGCAAATTCCCCACGAGCTCAGCTTGCTATCGTTACAACTGTAGAAGAGGACAAGAAGGCTGTACTTAAATCAGACACAAACCTTGAAAAATACACAAACGAAGCTGGTAAAACTCTTAGAGGTTTCCGTTTCCATACAGGTGATACTTTTAGCGTTTCTGCGGAAGCCCTTGATGGTACACCGAAGAAGGGTGACGCAGTAGAAGTACAGGCGGGGACAAAGATGAAGGTTGTTGAAACTGCAACAGCCGCATCAACACAGATTGGCAAAATTGTTGACGAAACAAAGTATAAGAGATACACACTCTATACAATTGAAGTACAGTAAGGGAGGATTGTATTATGGTAGATAATAATAGCATTGTTCAGCTTGCTGTTGACGCATATCACGGTGAAGTTGGTAAGTATTCAAATAAGGACTCGATGGAAGTTCTTAGAAAGTCTCTTGTTGAAGCTAATGGTGGTTCAACCAAGCTTGACTACAAGAGAATTAGAGACGGTAAGTGCGGTCACCTCTTCTCAATTGTAGAGGAAATTCTTTCTCGCACTGTAGTAGAAGGTCTTCAGAAGAGTGACTTCTTTAACAACTTTGTTGAGTTTAGAAATATTGCAGCCGGTGATGTAAACGCATTTGAAGTACAGGATTCTATTCTCTATCAGGTTGCTGAGGTTGCAGATGGCACACAGGGCGTTAGAAGACAGAGATTTGGCGGTTATAATACTGTAACAATTGATACAACTCTCAAAATGGTAAAAATCTATGAGGAACTTCAGAGAGTGCTTAATGGCACAGTGGATTTTAATACACTTATTGCAAGAGTAAGTGAATCCTTTAGTCAGAAGATTCTTGATGATATCTACAAGGTATGGGCATCTGCTACAGCAGACGATTTTGGCGGTGCAGCCTTCTTCCCTGTTGCGGGCACATATAGCGAAGATACTCTCCTTGACACAATTGCACATGTAGAGGCTGCTGCTGGTGGTAAGACAGCAACAATTTCAGGCACAAAGGCTGGTCTTCGTAGGATCGCTCCAAGCGTACAGGGCAGAGACTCACAGAGCGATATTTACAATAACGGTTATTATGGTAAGTATTATGGTTCTAATGTACTTGCAACTCCGCAGAGACATAAGATCGGCACTACTGACTTTGTATTTGACGATAAGACTCTCAATATCGTTGCAGGCGATGATAAGCCTATCAAGGTTGTATACGAAGGTGTATCAACAATTATTCTTGGCAACCCGACAGAAAATGCTGACCTTACATACGAGTACCTTTATGGTGAAAAGTATGGTATTGGCATTGTGCTTTCAGGTGGCGCAAACACTGGTATTGGTAGATATACTTTTACTAACTAATGATACTGATATTCGGGCGTAGTTAAAACTACGCCCGTTTCAACGAAGGAAAGGATAAATCAAATGGCAACAGCAGTTACAACAACACGCAGAACAACCAAGACAAAAACAAAAACATCTGCAAATACGGATGTTCCGGAAAATCAGCATATTAAATTAAGAAAAACACTTCCGCCTGAAGCTATTATTCCTGTAATTAACGGCTTTCAGGGCAAACTTATTGCACAGAACAGAAGAACTCACGAAGAATTTATATGGGAAGAGTTCGGTGATGTTCAGGATTTGACATTTGCAGATGTAAAGTCAATCTATTCCACAGATAAAGCCTTCTTTTCTAATAATTGGTTTTTATTTGAGGACACTTTAGTTCTTGAGGTACTTAATGCTGAAAAATATTACACCAATGCACTCACAGTTGAAGACTTCGATACATTGTTTGACAAAACTTCCGACGAGATTAAAGCAATTGTTTCAAAATTAAACCGCTCTCAGAGGATGTCGGTATGTTACAAAGCACGCAATGCAGTAGCAAATCACGAAATCGATTCACTTTCGGTTATTACGGCATTAGAAGAGAGTCTTGGTGTCAAATTAGTCGATAGATAAGGAGGTTTCCGATGATAGTCTCTTATGATGATTTTATCAGAGTCTTTCTGGATAAAGTAAAAGAGTGGAAGTTTTTAGATCCTCATCTTAGCGATAAAGAAAAAACAAGAGTATGTGATGGATATTTAAAACGAGCATGTGCTTCTTTCAATAGAAAGTGTGGTTATAATCTTTACAATAGAGATGATACAACAAGAACATTTTTAGAGAATTTTAGCACTGAAGATGTAGACGAAATTGTAGACATTATTACCGAAGGTATGGTTGCACAGTGGTTTAAGCCATATGCAAATAACGCAGACAACTTGGAAAACACACTTAACACAACAGATTACAGTGGGTATTCGCCTGCGGAAATTTTAAACCGTGTAAGAACAGCATATAAAGAGGCTGAAACATGTTTCAAAAACAGAGGAAATAATTACTCTTTTGAACACGGAGACTTAACGGATTTACATATATGAACAAACAAATATATTTGCATTATCTATCGTGTTTAATTAATCAGATATTTAAAATTCTACCCTTAAAAGAGCAAAACTCTGAATTTATAGATACTCATATCTCAGATATTATTAAAGAGTTAAAAGGGTTTGATATGCTTATTAAAGACACAGGGTATGACGCTGTGATTATGCGTATTCTTGCTATATTAAGCTATTACGAACAAAATATTTATGTCAGTAGCGTTGAAGATGTGAGACGAAATATTTTCAAAATGATTACTCTATGCGAAAAGCTTAAATATAGAATTGAAGGTGATAACTGTGTCTTTATGGAATGAGTATATGAATGAGTATGTTTCGTTGCCTCAAACTAAACGACAGCAAATGATAGAGCGTGTGCAGCAGCGACAAACTGAATTATTACGAAATAAGAACTTGTCTTATGTAACTGTAACAATAAACGGTGAAGAAAGAGAAGCTGTCATTACGAGGAGCGATAACGGAGATGATATTAAGAATTTACTCTCTCTCCCCAACGAAAAGTTTGAAAGAGGTTCTTTGGTAGAATGGCAAGATAATTATTGGTTGATTATATCGCATGATGTACAGGATGAGTTATACACAAGAGCAAAAATACAGCAATGCAACTACACACTCAAATGGATTAACAACAATGGTGACATAATCGAAAGACATTGTATTATTACCAATAATGACCGTAATTCGTCTGGGGAAAGAGAAACTAAAGAAATCACTGTTGGTGACAACCGTTTAAACCTTATTATAGCTAAGGATAGTGAAACTAAAGAGTTATACAGAGGACAAAGATTTTTGGTTGATGATGTTGATGCACAACAGAACATACTGGCATATCAGATCACAAAACCTGACCGACTGCCAGGGCTTTATAACGGTAAAGGTGTATATACTTTTGGTTTAAAAGAATGTAACAGATCTACCAATGATAATACTGAATTAATGGTTGCTGATTATTACACCTTGATTAACAACTCAAACAAAGACGATATAGATGTTCCAACTTCTCAGCCATATGCTATTCGTATTGAGGGATGTAATGACGGGGTTTTGTATATAGACGAAGATTGTGAACTATCGTTTAGTATAGTGGATAAGCAAGGTGATATTATTCAGAACTCAAATGGGTACGAATACTCTTTAGAGAATGGCGAAGATTATGTATCAATTAAGCCAAGTGCCGACAATCATACCTTAACGCTTTATGTTCCGCTTAAATATTCATTTATTGGAAAAAGAGTTAAGGTAAGGGTTATGTCTTCATTATACAATTTATCGACAGAAAAAGAATTTGTGATTAAGGGGTGGTCGTAATGCAAGATGTTAAACATAATAGTTTTACAGGTATGACACTTCTTAAACAATTGATTAAAAAGCGTTGCTTAAACAATCAGAATATTGTGAATTTAATATGTATAGATACGGATAATGAAGATAGTTTCGTAGATGTAGTTAAAGGAAGTCACAGCCCAGCTAAATCGTTTATCAAGCTGTTTCCTTATGTTCCTGAGACTATAGAGGAACAAAGTGTATTTGTGACAATGCAGTCGGGGGTAACACAAGTCAACTCGTCGGCTGTAAAAACGACATCTTTAATGATTTATATATTTGCACACGAGCAGTTAATGGATATGTTGCAGGGCGTCCGCACTGATTTGCTTGCAGGATATATTGATGAAGAAATTAATGGCATGACAGATATTGGTTTTGGGCGATTAGAACTCGTATCGGCTAACGAATTTAACCCCATACAGGATTATTACGGACAAGCGTTAGAATATACCTTACAAGACCATAACCGCATAGGAAGCAAATTATGAGAAGTAAGGCAATTGATTTTTTAGATATAGACGAGATGACACTATATCGAGGCAAACCTATTAAAATTTCTACTCATCTAACTCTAAAACAACCAACACTTGATGATATATGTGACATTGGTGAGAAACAATATTTTGCAGAAATAGGTAAAATTTGTGCAACACCTTCTGATTACAAATCAGAATTATATGATGGTTTTGATTTATGGTGGGATGAAGTAGATGATTTTGATTTTTTTACTTTAATTTATAAATCCATAGATAGTGATATTTTGTCACTGCTTTTTGAAGAGAATATTAATTTACAAGGAATGGTACTGGTTAAAGATAATACTTCTCAAGATATTAAACTAATCGATACTAATACTCAATTAATTATTGATAGGTTTGTTTACGAAATTATAGTTAATTACATACGAAAAATTCACAGATTAAAAAAGCACGAAGAGAAAGGTGGAAACACAACCACCAAAAGGTTCATGGTAGATGAAGATAGGGATAACAAAAAATACGCTCGGAAAGAGCACCAAAAAGCACAGTCAACCCTACTCCCTATTGTTTCTGCGTTGACTAATCACGCAAATTTTAAATATAGCTATTCAACGGTTTGGAGTTTACCTATTTATGTTTTAATGGACGCCGCTGATCGTATTAACGCAATAAATGACTATGAAAACATTATGACTGGGTACTATAGTGGCTGTGTTGATTTAAAGAAAATAAGTAATAAAAGCATTCTTAATTGGATGCGCAATTTGTAGCACTCAAAGGGAGTGCTTTTTATTTTATAAGGAGGATTTATTATGTATAACATTGACAATCTTGTACTTGACAGGGTTACTCGTCTTACAAAGCAGGACATTAGTTCAGGCGATATTGAGTGGACAGCTAATCAGATTAAAGATGGCACACTTGAGTGCGGTGGCGAAGCAGTAAATGCTACAGATAATGCCGGTGCAACAATTGGTTCATTTGATAGAACTAAGACTTCAAAATTTACAGCATCTAACTCTGTGATTAATCTTGGTGTGTTTGCTGACCAGTTAGGTACAAAGAAAGAAGTTGGTACTGCTGATAAGAAGGTTGTAACTAAGAAGGTAGATGTTCTTGAGGCAAACCCTACTGCTAAAACAATTACACTCAACTGGACTCCTCTCACGACAAGTCCTGTAACAGCTATTTGGGCACTTACTACAGAGGGCGGTCTTGGTGAGAAATTTGCAGTTACAGCGAGTGACCTTGCAACAAACAAAACAAACTTCACTATTGCTGGTAAAACTATCACTCTTGGTGATGAGATCCCTGTTAAGAGAGAAGACGGTTCTCCTATGACATTTATTGTTATCTATAAGTGTGAGATGGAGAATGCGGTTAAGATTACCAACTCAAGTGATAACTTTTCTAAGGCTGGTACTTTTGTTCTTGATAGCATTTGTCATGATGTTTGTGATCCATCAACAAAGATTTATACAATTATTGTATTTGAGAGAGCAAAGCTTTCTAACAATTTTTCACTCGAAATTAAACCAGATGGTACACAGCCTATCGAATTTGAAGGTATGACTAACTATTGCTCTAAGGATAAAGAACAGTTCTATGTAGTTATTCCCGAAGACGAAGCTGAGGCATAATTATGGCTATCAGAAAGTGCCTCATTTGTGGTAAAGAATATGAAGCTTGTGTAAACTGTTCTAAATATGGTGGATGGAGGGCAGTTGCCGATACGCCAGAACACTATCAAATTTACTCGATTATACAGGATATGCGTCTCGGTGCTTCTCCGAAAGAGCTCAAAGAACAGTTTGCACAGATTAGTAAAGAGGCTACACAATCCATGATGCCAGAAATAAGGGATGTACTTATTAAGGGTAATGTTATTGACAATAGAGTAGCGACCACAAAGCGAGGAAAAACAGCAATTACAAAGAAAGCTGACGAAGATAATAGTAGTCAGAAATGATGTTCTTATAGGGAAGATGGGATTTTCTCCCTTATCTTCCCTATTCTTTTTAGGAGGCAAATAAAATGCGAATTTTAGCGGTTGATCAGGCTCGCAACGGTGGTTGGGCGATATATGACTACGAAAAGCAAAAGCTTGTAGACTATGGCAGTTTTAGTTTTCCTAATGGTAAATACACATTTTCAGAGGCTGTTTGTGAGATTGAAAAGTATATTAGTCAACTTATTACAAAGAGAAAGATTTCAGTTGTGTTTCTTGAAGACATTAATTTGAGAGCTAATGTATCAGTATTTAAAAATTTGGCACAATTACAAGGCGTATTAATTAACCTCTGTGAAAAAAAGCATTATTTATATCAACTCATATCACCCTCTGTGTGGCAAAATTATTGTAACGCAAGAGGCAGAACAAGTAAAGAAATTAAAGCAAAAATTACTGCAACTATTTCTAACGATAACAAAGCGAAAAAGCAAAGTAAAATACTATCATTGCAGTATGTAAAGAATAAATATGACATTGATACCGATAACGATAACATTTCAGATGCTATCTGTATCGGAGATTACGCTGTACATAATATTAATATACAGCACAAGGAATGAAAGGATTTTTATATATGAAAAAAAGCACAAATAAAAAAAAGGATTATAAAGAAATTCCAGTAATGACTTTTGGAAAAATTTATTACGCAGAAAAAAATGAGCCAAAGTTTTATGATTATGTATTTCATTCAGTAACAACAGATGATAAAAAGCCTGACGAAATAGAACACATCTCTTTAAGAATTAAACATAGTATCGGAGCAGTACGCCTTTCAAATATCTGTAGTACAGTAGCGGAAACTGTATTTGATATATCAGAAAATAGATACCTTCCCGAAATCACATCTACATTGATTGACATGCAGATTCTTAGAGAGTATGCAAATTTTGCAATTCCTACTGTTTTTGAAAAAATGTATTCTTTTGTAACAGAAACAGGTGTTGCAGAGTTTGTTAAAAGTAAAATCAATCAAAAAGAATTGGCGTTAATATATGAAGGTATTCAGAAGAGAATTGAATATATGCAGAAAAAGGAAATCTCCGAAAAGACCTATGAAACTGCATTAATTATGAATCAGTTTAAAGCATTAACTGAAAACATATCGTCTATTGGCGATAAGGTAGACCTCAATAAGATGATGGATATGGTAAACCACATTATCAAAGAGGAAGAAGATAAGCCAAGCAACAGTCCACTTCCCCTCTTCCCTTCTGCTAAATAAGGGGCTGGTGGTATCAAGACTTTCAATTCGTATGACACATTTGTCAAAGCAATTAACAAGGCGGCTTCTCAGGTCTTAAAAACCGATATTGCTCAAGATATTAAAGGCAAATTGAGAAAAAATATCAAAGCAGATATTTATGATACATATACTCCTACAACTTATGTAAGGCGTAGTGTGAATGGCTTAGGAAGCAGCTCCCAAATTCAAGATGTGTCCCAAGAGAGCAATAAGATTATCATAACTTCTGTAGCAACACCAAACCGCTCAGTTGTTACTCATCAAGTGCCAACCACTACATCGGACGCATTGATTCGTTGGATAGCAGGATATAGTCGGAATGGATATACCAGAAAGAGATATAGTTACACCTCTGACTTATGGAGAGCTATCGGATATGATACCAAAAAATATGCTTTTATGGGGGTTCGTAATCCTATAGCGTCAACGAGAGCAGAACTAAACAATTCAGACTTTAAAAAAAGTATTACAAGAAAAATTATAGCAAAGTTGAAATAAGGTGGTGGTATGTGTGGCAAATGAAAACGATATTTTTGGTATTTCCGTCCAAGTGATAGCTGGAACAAGAAATGAAGACAAAAAAATTTTCAAAAAGAGTGTTGGAGAATTAACTAAAGCTATTGACGGTATTAAAATATATAATATAGAAGCCGATCAGAGCAAACAAACCAAAGACCAATTAAAAAAGAGCGTTCAGACGCTATTTGAAAAATCTCTTCAAAACCCTCCAAAAATTCCAGTAGTTACAATCAAAAAGTTTGACTGTAGTAACGCGATGAAGTCTTTGAAGAAAGACATTGAAAAAGCAATTGGTAGTATTTCGGTTGGTGTTACTGGAAATACAATCAAAGCATCTCGTAGTCAATATAACAAGAATAACAATAGTAATCGGACGACGACCGATGTGACAAGTTATCAACAAACCGCAAAAGAGTTAGCTCAGATTCAGAGCAGAATCCAAAGCATTATTGGCGGTTTAAACCTTCAAAAACAAGGATATCAGTTTTTAAATACACAAGATATTGAGAAATTTCTTACGGTATCAAGAAGTTTGGCTTCTGAAGGAAGACAGTTAGAACAGTCATTATCTCAAGGGTTGGAAGTTCCTGTCGCTGATTTAGACAATTTGAGCCAAAAGGTTGTAAAATTATCGCAAGATGTAACTGCAATCAATACAGAAGGCAGACAGAGTGTTAATGAAATTAATAATATTATTCAAACTGCCCAGTCCTTATATGCCATCCTTGAGAGTCATAATTCAAATAGTGTAATTAGTGCTGAGTCTATAGACAAAACTAAAGCAGAATTACAGGAGCTTATTAATACAGGGAGTCGTGTAGTATCTCCTACTGGTCGCACAAATGAAATATCCGCTTCCGAGTTACAAAGTCAATTAGCTGTTATTACAGAAAGCACCGCTGCCTTAAGGGAGTTTCAAGACGCAGAAGCTCTTGTATCACAAACGACTAATCAATTAACACAAGAGCAAAGCAAAAACTTGCTAACTGTGTCTGAATATCGTACTGCGTGGTCTCAACTTACAACCCTCATATCTAAAAAAGATATTATTGGCGATATGTGGAATAATGGAGAAGATGTACCAAAAGAACTTCTTTCGTCTTTTGCGACAGAGGCACAAGCGTTATCAACCTCTATCTCTAATACTGTAAACAACAACCGTTCTGAAATAGAAAAGATTCGTAGTGATATTGATACAGTATATGATGACATTCAAAACCGCAGTAAAAATGTAGCGTTTATTCCCGAAGGACAATTACAAGAAGCAAAAGCAGACTTGGAAGATATACGCCAAGAATGTGAAAAACTACTTGAAAATGGTGTATGGAATGGTGCAGAAGATTCTTTTATAGACAAGTTTCAAAGTAGGATTAACAATATTAAAGAAAAGCTCAATACTGCCAACGCAACTGGCAAAGCGCAAGGATATCACTATGATATTTTAAATAACTCAGGCGAGGTTGTTAATAATAGTCAGTTGGATAAATATTTGGCTAATATGCGAGCTTTGCGTCAGCAAACAACATCTTTACTTAACGGACACAATATTCCTGACAATCTAAAAAACGAACTTAGTGACTATCTCCAAAAATTTCAATTACTTAACGAAGAAATAACCGCTACAAATCAAGTAACTGGCAAGCTTGGAAATAATGCTGCTTTACATAAATTTGAAACCAAATGGAGTCAGAGTTTAAAAACCGCAAATAAAAGCACAATCGCAAGTACCAAAGCAGTAGAAACACTGCGTTTGCAGGTTATGAAATTTGCGAGTAGCAATCCTAAAGCTGCCCAAAAATATGCTGGACAAATTGAAACCATTTTAAATCAAACATCAGATGCTGCAAAAGTCAGTGACCAACAGCTTAAATCGTTCCAGTCGCAGTTAGCAAATATTAAGACTTCTGCCGAGTCTGATGGATTGATGGGCTCAACCGCTCTACGCACACTTGCAAAGAACTATCTTAAATATGGTTCGTGGAATTTTATCACTTCGTCTATGAATAAAGCTATTGCTACTGTTCAAGACATGATACACATTGTGACCGAGTTAGACACTGCTATGGTTGAGCTTAAGAAAGTTACAGACAGCACCGACTCGACATATGACAAATATTTAACTACGGCAACTGGCAAAGCAAAAGAGCTGGGTACTACTATTAGTGACTTTGTTACAAGTACCGCTGATTTTGCTCGTATGGGTTATGATATACCTGACTCAACGCAATTGGCAGAGGTAGCAACCATATATGCTAATGTCGGTGACGATTTGGATGGTGTTGGTGAAGCAAGTAGTGACATTATTTCCATATTAAAAGCTTTTAATATGGAAGCTTCATCGGCACAAAGCATTGTCGATAAACTTAATGAGGTGAGCAATAATTACGCTGTCTCGTCAGGTGATTTAGGCGAAGGCTTGAAGAACTCAGCCGCATCTATGGCTGTTGCGGGTAATAGCCTTGATGAAACCATTGCGTTGCTGACCGCAATGACCGAAGTTACACAGAGTGCAGATGAATCAGGTAATGCACTTAAAGTGCTTGCTATGAGATTAAGAGGTATGCGGGTAGAGCTTAAAAAGGCTGGAGAAGACACAGAAGGAATGTGCGCAACAACTTCTGAGCTTCAAGACAAAATCAAAGCTTTAACAAAAACTTCTTCGTCTTCAGGCGTGGATATTATGGACAATGGTTCATTCCGTAGCACCTATGCGATTCTTAAAGATATCGCTCTCGTATGGGATGAATTGGCTGATACAAAAAAAGCGTCATTACTTGAGCTTATCGCCGGTAAGAATAGGTCTAACTACGCTTCTGCTGTAATTCAAAACATTGGTACAGCAATTAATTCGTTAGATACTTCTGAGAACTCGGAGGGTTCTGCATTAAAGGAACACGAAAAGTACATAGATAGTATCGAAGGTAAAGTAAAACAATTTCAGGCACAGTGGCAGGAATTATCAACAACAACAGTATCAAGTGATATTGTTAAAGGCGTAGTTGATACTGGCTCTGGATTGTTAGGATTTTTAACACAAGCTAATGAATTGCTCTCTCATATTGGAGCAAACATTGGTACTCTTTCCATATCTGGCGTTTTGTCTGGATTAATGGGAAGCGACAAGGGTAAACCCAAATTGACGGGTTTTAGGAGTATGCCTATCTATTTCGAGAAAGTAGCGTAATCGTGCTATAATCAAGAAATGGTGATGTATGTCGTTAAATGAGAGGTTAAATTGCAAATGGAATGATAGCCGTTCTGGGAAATGGTGATGAACAATATGCCATATGGAGACGAAAGTCAGAAACAAGTTATTGTTCGGCGTATGTCAAAAGCTAACCGCCGTAATAAGCCATAATCAGCATCCAGCCGCATAAGCGGAGGTTCAGAGACTATAAGCCTCTTGAGGTAGTTTCAACGATATGAAATGACCTTAAATTGTATAGTCCAAATCGACACTGAGACAACAGTGACTATCATATAAAAGAAAAGTTTTATAAACAAACAAAAAGAGCAGTATTATAAAACACTGCTCAAATTATTAATTAGAAGGTGGCTTTGCAATCATTACATTGATAGTTCTTACCTATTTTGTTGCTTGCTAAGCCGAGTGTGAGAGATGAAGCTACTCTGCTACTTGTTGAAATTTTAGTAGTACGCAGAGAACCGCAATATGGACATTTAACAGTTGGCTTGGAAGATAATTCATTAAGTCGTTGTTTCGTCACTAAATCCCAGCGTCTGTTGTTATTTAAGTGTTCTTCATATAGACTATTATCATATTCAGGACAGTCTTTAAGGAATTTTTCATACCAAAAAAGATATTCAGCCTCTTTGCTTCCCAAAACATCTCGTTCAAAGTGCTCTCGCTGTAATTGTTCTGTAACTTCAAAAAGCAATTTACGAGGTCTTTTAAGAAAACCAACCCAACAACAATAACATTTCTTATCCAATGCAGGGTAATTAACTTCTCCACATTTTGGACATATTGCTACTTCAAGCATTAAAACACCTTCTTATTTAATATATTGTGTCTAAGAGAAAGATACTCCAAACATACTTAGACAGTGATAATGGTAAACACATCGGATGGTTTACTACGGCTGCCAAAGCCAGAGCAACGCAAGATATTGACAAGGCTATTGACAAATATAAAGAATATAAAACCTACGCTGAAAGCTTAGATGACAAGGTTTTAAAAAATGCAGTAACTGCTAATGAAGCAGATATACTCAAGCAGTCAAAATTTGCAGAAGCTACTAAAGATTTAAACCAAGAATTATTAAAAGGCATACAATACAACACAGATTATGCTGAATCAGAGAGTCTCTTAAGTAAAAATGCTAAATCAATGTCTGGTACCTTTTCAGGCATTAAAAGCAAGCTATCTTCATTAGGCTCTTCGTTAAAGAATATTGCCGCAGGTATTGGTAATATGCTTATTGTGCAAGCTGTAATGAGTGCAATTTCTTTTGGTTTTGAAGCGCTTGATAACTACACCAACAGAGCCGAAAACAACCTATCAGACCTTGAAAAAATCACAACAGAGATTAACGACAAAAAAGACGCTTATACATCTCATTCAACATCTGTAAACAAAATCAAAAATGAATATTACGAATTAGCTGATGGTGTTAATTCTTATGGAGAAAATATCTCTTTAACCTCTACTCAGTATGAGAGATATATTGAACTTTCTAATGAGATTGCACAAATGTATCCGGGCTTGGTAAAAGGTTACTCAGCCCAGAATGACGCTATCTTAGAGTGTAAAAATAATGTTGAAGCTCTTAATAAGGCAATGACTGATGAGAAGAATGCTTATTACGAAACTATCGTGTCTAAAGAGCAGGATAGTTTTGGCAAAGCGTTAGAAAACATCTGGACTAATCAAGGTAGGTGGGGCGCAGATGATGAAACTTACATTACCCAAATTAAAGCACTCGACCAATTTGTGCGGAATCTTAATGAAAAAAAAGATACTCAATTGACTCCTGCTTTAAGTAAAGCGTTAAAAGGTGCCGGTGTTGAAGATCTTGTTAAGACTGGTGGCGGTACAGAGTATGGTATGTCTTATCTTTATAATGAGATAAACGAAAAAGACTTATCTACCATAATATCGGCAGTCAAAAACCAGCAATCCGTTTTAAAGCGTCAAATTAACGATTTGGTAAACAATAGTTTTAAGCCTGTGCTTGATGCATATATTCACTATACTGATGAACAGTTTAGCACATTGGACAGTAAAAGTCAAGCTCTTATTGAACAATATATAAATAGTGCTACATGGGATAACTTCTACAGTAAGATTATTGATCCTGAAGCGAGCACAGCAGACAATTTAGAATCAGTTAAGCAAACTGTATCAGGTATTGTTAAAGCGTTTAATAATCCAGAATTAACCAATACGCTGAACGAGGTACAAACTAAAATAGATGATATTAGAAGCGGTAAAATAGATGTCTCGGATTTTAAAGATCTTAATAATAAAGTTATCAATGCTTTGTCGGGCATTGATGGAATGAACGCCGATACAAGAGAACTTTTTGTAAAAGTGTTGTTTTCTGATGTAGAAATTGCTGACGATGTGGATATCAATAAAGCAATTGCGAATATTACAAAGCGTGTAGTTGGCAATTCAAAAGGTGCGTTTATTCCAGGCACAAATATTAAAAGAGACACTGAAGAGCAAATCCAGTCAAGTAAAGATGTTAATGAATATTTATCTACACTTGATTTTAGTACCATTAAACAGATATACAACAGCGATGTTGCGTTAAACAATTTAAAAGATGTTCAAAAATTAGTAGAGAAAATCAAAGCAGAAGCATCGAATGAGTTCTCATTCAAGATTTCAACCGAAGATGCTAATAAATCCTTAGAGTCAACTTTTTCAGCTTTCAATACCGTTAAGTCGGCTATTTCTGAGTATAGCGAAAACGGAACACTCTCCTTTTCTACACTTCAATCTTTATTGTCATTAGATAGTTCGTACATTGATATGCTTATCAATGAGCAAGGCGAATTAGATTTAACTTCTAATAAGTTCAGAGAGCTGGCAAAGGCTCAGTTGGAAAAGCTTAAGGTTTCTTATTTGCAAGCGTCTTTGGACGAAGTAAACCAGTTAGAAAACGAAACCCAAGTGCTTGAGTATTTAAAGAAAAATCAACAGGGCGCAACTGAGTCGGCATTAAATTTAGCAGATGCTAAGTGGCAAGAAGCTTACGCAACAGCAGCGGCAAAAGATGCAGAGCAAGGCACAGGCAACCTATATCGACAAGCTGTAATTACAGCAGAAAGTGCTTGGCGTAAAAAGGCGGCTTTAATAGACTACTACGAGTCTTCACTAAGTGATTTATCAACTACTACTGATGAAGTAACATCCGCTACAGAAAAGCATAAAGAGGCACTTGAAAACGAGGAAAAGGCTTTAGAAAAAACTAAAGAGGCTTTAGAAGACAAAAAGCAGGCATTAGAAGACAGTAAGAATGGTTATGAAGACGCTTTATCTGCAATTGAAGATTTAGTCGATTGGACAGAAAAATACATTAAGCAAACCAAGCAGAACGAAATAGATGCGTTACAAGAACGCAAAGATAAAATTGATGAGCTTATTGAGAAGAAACAGGAACTTCTTGACAAAGAAAAAGAAGAAGCTGATTTCAACAAGCAACTCAAAGAGAAAGAAAACGCTGTTGCTTCAAACGCATTGTCTGCTGCTATTACTGGACTGGACGATAGTTCCGCAGGCAAAAAGGCTCACAAAGAAAATGTTGATGATTTGGTTGAGTCCAGAGAAGAGTTATATGATTATTTATCAGACTATCAGTATGATACTCGCAAAGAGGCTTTGGATAAACTGAAAGCAGAGACAGATAAGCATTATGATAATGAAATCCAAACTATTCAGGATTTCTTAAACAACGAGGTGTTGTTACACAAAGCTGCATGTGATATGATTGACAATGACAATGGTACATTGTATAACAACCTGTTGTGGTATTGTCAAAATTACACTACAACCACAGAGGCTGAGTTTAACCATATGTGGCAGTCGGCTCAAAGTGCTCTTTCTGAATATGGTACTGCACAGCTCAATGTTATGGATTTAATGAATACTCTACAATCTCGTATCTACGATGTAGACTCTGCTATTAATAATGTGACAGGAAAGATTGACAACTACACTTCTCGAATTGATAGTTTGAAGCAAAAAATTGACGAGTTGGGTAATTCTGCACAGACTACTCAAGCAAAGATTAATTCAGTTAAAGTACAACCATCGAGTATAACAGGTCATGGGTATAAAATTACCTATAACGGTAAAGTGTATAAAACCAACCTAACGAACAAAGAGGATGCTGAAACATATTTCATAAGTCGGATCAGTAAAGACTGGTATGGCGGAAGAGCGCTACCGGCAGGTTCTTTATGGTCTAAAATAAAAGCGTATGCTTCTGGTACAAAATCAGCCAAAGGCGGTTTGTCTATTGTTGATGAAGAGGGCATCGGTTCAGAACTTATTCCTACATCTCTTGGCAATGGCAGATATACAATCTTACCACAAGGCAACCCTGTATTTAGCAAAGCAATGACAAATGAATTGTTTGAATTTGCATCAGCTCCAACGGATTATTTTGCACAAAAGTTCGGTTCTGAAATAACACCGAATGTTGTGAACAATAAATCAACTGTTGTTTTCCCTGCTATCAACATCAATGTGCAAGGTGATGCTACTCAGGCTACTGTGAATGCACTGCACAAGGAGTCTGAGAAAATTATGAATAACACTATCAAAAAACTTATGTCTTATACTGTTAATAATAGGCACTTGTAATAGTTTTTGTCAAACCGAAGAATGATATGCAGCTCCTCGGTTTGACAACATTGTCATATATCTATATATTCGTTCACAGTATTGTTATCATTATTATCTATATAGTTACAAAATAGTAATTTGAGCAAGGTTTTAACAAAATTGTTATCAAAACAGTTAATTTTCACTTGACAAGTGTGTGGTTTTGCAATAGACTATTAATAGTTACATTTAAAAACATAGACACAGGTACTAAGATATGGAACGGATTGAAATATTTTCTATACATAATAACAACATAAGACGAAAACAATTAAGAACTTTTGAAAAAAATATTTCCATTTGGTTTATTGGTATATTGGTTAGTTCTATTCCCATACTATTTAAAACAATGAATTTGGTGTTGCATGGTCATGCAGAAGAAATTAGTTTTGTATCCATATTTTCAGATAAAGATATATTTTTCTCTATTTTTAACATTGCTACATTGCTACTAGTAGAAATACTTTTAGTCGATGGAGCTAAAGGTGGTAAAGGTTTAAGGATATATTTATTAGGTATGATGACCATCCTGTTAGCATTATATACTATGGCTGTATTTAGTGACGGATGGTATCGTTATTTTAATCAAAATATAGCTATGTGGATAAATATTATATCATTGGCAAGTGTGATAGTCGTAGGTGTGTTACAGTTTTGTAGTCTAGCTACTATCAATTAATACACGGAGGCATATTATGGAATATTTCTTTTTAATCTTATCTGGAATTGTTGGACTTTTAGCTGTATTGCATTCGTTAGGACAGTTAATATCTGCTATCAAAAAACAAAAGCAAATCAAATATGAAACACATTCATCTCAAGAAAAATCATACAAGTATGAGCTAGACACAGATGTATGCAATAACAGAATTCGTGGTTCTGTCCGTATGAATCAGGGATACATCAAAAATGAAAACAATGTCAAAGCAGAAGCTGATGAAATTGTGTTTCCATAAGTAGGGGTAGATTATGACTGATTATCAAAATATATTTTATACTTTTTGGGAAAAGTATAATTATGTATATAATAAGCAAAAAGAGTTATGTATATTGTCTGAAGAGTATGATAATGAGTTATGTACATTTGTTCAACCTATTAAAGAGCAAAAAGATTCATTGGATCATATCACGAGAGCTTATAAAGATTATTATGACGGCATTTCTGGTAAAAACAGTACCGATGCAAACATTGAAGATAATTTAGATAAAGCATTGGGGCATATTTTTCGTGCCTATTACGACACGGCGGATTTTTTTAGCATTGTAATAAGGCGTACTTTAAGTATGCACTTGCAGCAATTTACATATAAGCAAATCATTACAGTATGGCGTGAGTATGAAGATAATCGCAGATGGTTAGTAACATTTCCTACACTTATGGCTGGATTACGAAATAATAAGGGTATAAATTCAAGTTTTCATGATATTAAAGAAAAGGTTGATGCGTATTATGAACCAATAGAGCATCTATTTGAATTATTTAACACATTTATGTTGGAAGTTTACCCTAAGTTATGCAAGCGATATGACCCGCCAGTAGATTAATTATTTTAAAACTAAATAGTAAAATATTGTAAGAGAAGATGAAATTTCATCTTCTCTTTTTTATTACTTAGATTGTTCCATTTCGTGAGCTAAATAATGTATTGATTCATGATAAGTACACCAATAACTGTTATTAGCCCTTGGTCGGTCACATCCATCTTCAATACAAGTTGATGAACAATTTGAGCCAATTAATGAAAGTAACAGTATTACGCCCACTATAATGCCAATGGTAATCAATTTTCCACTATTGTTTTTAGTGTTATTTGCATTCATTATTCTTCACTCCCTTTTGTTTTATTTTACCATAATATTTTTATTTTTACAAGTAAGATTATATATTTATCTATGTTTTTATTAAGGAGGTGTTTTGGTTGTATAGAGATTGTTATTTTACCTATAATGATATATACTCAGGTGATTATAATTTAATTTTAGCTTTTATAAGTGACGATAGTAATGAGTTCGCAAGCGGAGGCGAATATGAACCCACTACTGTGACTCTCCCCCATAATGCACAACAGCTTTTATACAATCTTAATTATGCTGAACATCCACTTGAATTTTCAGTTGAAATTATTAGTCCAGAAGATAATATTCCAGCCGAAATAATGATTGAAATTAAAAATTGGTTATTCGGACAAGACGGTTGGAAACGACTTTATTTGCAAAATGAAACATCCGACTATTACCTCAACGCATTATTTATTCCTGACAGTGATATTACTGATGCGCGAGGCTATAGAGGTTTGCGTTGTAAGGTACAAAATGATAGTGGATTTTGGTATCAGGACAACGAAATTGAGTTTAAGGGTGTTGCAACTAAACCGTCAAATACAGGGCAAACATTATCTTTTGAAACTACAATTGATATTGAAGGACAACCTATCAATAACAAAATTTGTCCTATTATTGATTTAAAGATCGGACACAACTGGACAGAACATCAAATAGATTACACATTATCTAATTATAGAGTGTATGTTGGAAATAAACTTAATAAGTCTATGTTCGTTTTTGATGCGAGTGTGAATTATCATCCAAATAAAGATGCCGTATATGAACTGGATACTAAATATGGAATGGTGACAATGAAAAAACCACCTAATACAAGACCTTTTCATTCACTCACTCCCCCGTTTGTTCAATACAACGGAGTTATTAGAGATAATCTCGATTATGTATCTTTATTTTGGCTTGGCAATGGTCGAAATCGGATTTATCTATATATTAAATCCGCAGATAGAATTGACGCTGAACATAACTATGCTTACGAGGTTTTCGACTCCGATAAAAGCTTAGTTTTAAAGTATACTACAATGCACAGGTTGGGTGGTATCTAAATGCAAACACGAAATTACGCACAAGAGACTCCCGATATGGTGTTGTATAGACAGAATAAAAAGACCTCGCTTGGCTATGTCAAAAATATACACAATTGGACTGCTGATTATAATTTCGGAGCGGCTTCGGAAATGAGTTTTGAAGTGCCTAAAAAAGTTTATGACACTCGTACCAACAGTTGGATGGATAATCCTAATTATGATAATCTAAAGCCCGATATGCTTTTGTATCTCAACGATTCAACTGAGTATTTTAAGTTTACAGGTGAAAGTTGTTATTCAGGTAATCTGTATGATTTCAAAGGAGCAGGTACACGAAAAGAGTATGATTTGTCATTTGATGTCAATACAGCAATTAGCAATTTCAGTATTAAAAATGAAACTATGCTTTTTGACATTGGCACTACATACGGTTATGAGTGGGTGTGGGGTGGCATGATTGATGATGGGGTATTTAAAGATTATTCAGAAAACTTAGACTTGTATCAGCAAGGATGGTACGCCTACCAGTATTTGGCTTGTAAAAGTTTTATACCTGTGCATAAAGGGGATATCATTGCGACAGATTGTTTTAGCGGTGACACTTTACAGTATTCATTCAAAATTCATTACTATAAGGAAGCTAACGCAGATAGTTGGCTTAAATCTGATGATAATTACTATTATGATACATCGAAAAAGCCATATCGAAGATATGTAGATTTTACAGTAAAGGATGACAATGGTAACATTGAAGACAATACTGATACTATTGATGAAGGATATATCCGAATAAGTCTTGTATGTAGCCGAGCGACATATAGTAACCACACTTATTATACATATATTCCCAATTCCTCTTGGGTGCAAATTTTTTCGAGAGAAAGACTGTGTACACACTTTGAAACAAATAAAAACAAAAACTATGGCATACGAAATGTATGGTGGGTTATTACTAATACGGAAGAAATCAACGATAATGGAAGTAATGCCGTGTTAAAAGTAACAGCTCAGTCTTATGAGATAACTTTATCAAAAAGAGCGTTTTCTTTGTCAAACAGTACATTACCACTATTTGTACCTGATCGTATTAACGATCTTGTTACCAGTAATGATTGGTATTACGATTGTTATAGTAATACAAGACACAAACAAAGGTCTGTCCGGGGATTACTAAATCAAATACTTGACTATCTTCCACAATGGAAAATAGGATACATTGCTCAAGCAGTGTGTGTTAGGTATAGAACACTTGACGATGTTGATAATGCAAATGTTTATACTTTTCTAAATAATGATATCGCTTCATCGTACCAATGCTATTTCATTTTTGATTCAGAAAATATGACAATTAATATAATAGATGGAAATATAGAGACAGAAGAGCGACGGTATTATGATACTGGTAAAAAATATTTAGGCACTCATTCTAAGACGATATTAACATGGCAAAATGCAATCAAAAATACGAAGATTCACACAACTGATGATAGGTGTATTACTGCATTAAGAGTACATACATCTAACGATCAATACGGATTAGGGTTAATCAACCCTACGGGAAATAATATATTATACAATTTTAGTAGTATTGAAAATCAATTAGATTATGTGGCTGATAACACTAAAAACAGAACCCTAAAAGAAGCTCTTACGATATGGCAGACGAGCATCGAAAAACAATCTGTAGAATATGCTAATACAGGGGAATTGTTGATTAAGTACAATAAAAAGAAAGCAGAACAAGTTTCTAAAGTATCAAAAGCTTTAACAACGTACTTAACAGTTGCAGATACAATTAATACACAACTAATAGACAAATATGGATTTAGCGATACTCCAATCCCTAATGCTTCAAGTGGAGAGTTGCGTTATGCTTATCAAGTTCTTGTGAATGACCATGTGCGTATTCCGAGTGGAATGGAAGTAGTGCCATACGATTATAAAAATTACGAATGCTATTACTCCAAATCTTTATATACAAAATTGTATTCGGCAGCAGAGACATATTGGAATACAAAAAATGATTATGATAACGCAGTAGCCAAATACAACACATATTATAACAAGATGCAAACAATAGCTAAAAAGTTTACACTGAATTACAAAACAGCAGTTCAGGCAAACAAAGACGGTATTGCAACAATCCTCTCCCCTGCTGAAATTTTAGAACTTCAAAATTATATTACTGAAGGAGATTGGACAAATGACAATGTTGTATTTAGTGATACCTATTCCGCTAATGATATTATAACAACATTGCAAGAAGTAAGGGTTCAAGCTAAATCCGACCACGACAATTATCTCAGCAAACAGTGTTATGAATTTGAGATTGAATCAGCTAACATATTAACGATTCCCGAAATGAAGGATAACATTGCAGATTTAACACTTGGAACAGCACTATCTCTTGAAGTAAAAGACGGTGATTGGCAGTACCCTATTTTGCTTTCAATCCATATAAATTATGATGATGTATCAGATTTTAGTTTGACATTTAATACAAACTATTCTGCCAAACCTCTCAAGAAGAGATTTATTGATTGTTTCAATACGATTTCACAAACAAGTGTTAGAAATACAACATTTAATTTTACAGAATAATAGGTGGTGATTATATGATTATTAGACATTTAAGCGTTGACTGTGCTTATATTAACAAGATTCTTGAACCAATCACACAAAGAGAACACGGTGTGACTGAGTTTGAGATTGAGATTAAAAATCACGGTGCTGATATCGACCTTTCAGAATGTACGCTTGCCACCTATTATGGATTAAAACCAGATGAATACAAAGTAGGTGTTAAGTGCAGAGTAGATAAAGATAAAGGTTTGATTTATTTGCCTTTGTATTTACAGATGACAACGGCTGAAGGTGTACTAAAAGGTATTGTAGAATTACAGTTTCCTGAAGGTAATGTAAGATTTTCAGGCGTTAATTTTAAGGTTTCTTTTGCTCCAGATGACACAAAGGTTGAAAGCACTGATGATTTTAATGTCTTAGAAAACTTTATCTCAAAACCGACTATAGACGGTGTTGCCGGACAGGTATTGTCTATAGACAGTGATGGTAACACTATTTGGCGAACACTTAAAGAGCTTGGTAGTGATTATGCACATTTGAGCAACAAACCTTCTATCAATGGTGTTGAACTTAACGGAGATAAGTCACTTGAAGATTTGAACATCAAGCAAACCTATACTGCCGATGATATTCCGTTTACAGATGGCGAAACTTTCCAACAGAAATTCAACAATGGTGAACTAAAAGGACAAGATGGTGTTTCGGGTGCTGACGGAATTACTCCGCATATTGGTGATAACGGCAATTGGTTCATTGGCGAAACAGATACAAATAAACCGTCACAAGGCACAAACGGCGTGAACGGAAACGATGGTGTAGGTGTTGCAAAATCCGAAGTTAATACAAGTGGAGAGCTTGTAATTACATACTCGAATGGAGATTCAACAAATCTTGGCAAAATCGTAGGTAAAGACGGTCTTGACGGTACAAATGGGCAAAATGGTTTATCAGCTTATGAAATCGCAAAAAATGGTGGTTTTATCGGTACTGAAGAAGATTGGTTAAAATCTCTTAAAGGTACTGACGGAATGAAAGGCGAACAGGGAATACAGGGCATTCAAGGTGAAAAAGGTCAGAATGGTGCTGACGGAAAGAACGGTACTGACGGCAAAACCCCAGTTAAAGGCACTGATTATTTTACTGCCGAAGATAAATCGGAATTTACTGCCGAAGTTACCGAAAGTCTTAAACCCGAACTTGCCAAAAAGCAAGATAAATTAACCGCAGGCGAAAATATAACAATTACAAATGACGGAACAATTAGTGCTGTTGCAGGTGAGGTGATTGATGTGGATGCAGAATTAAAAGAATATATGACAACAACAAAGCAAAATATTAAAACTGCTATTGAATACAAGGGTGGAACTGTTGAGCCATCTGACAGTTTTAATGCTTATGCCGACAGAATTAAGGCTATTCCCAATGGTGTCACTCCCACTTCTACACTTCCTCCACAAACGGTATTGGTAGCCGATGCATTGTATGAAACTCCCTCTATACAGCTGAAATGGCAGGACACAGAGGCAAGCGGATATAGAATCATAAAAAAGGAAAACATCACTCCAACGAATGTACTTGACGGTGAAACTGTATTTAACGGCACAGGTACAACTTACACAGATACAACCGTTGAAGTCGGAAGAACATACTATTATAGAATCTTTCCGTATAACGCTGAAAAGCAATATCAAACGGAAAAAACAAAAAGCATTGCTAAAGTGGATTATAAAGACAGAACAGGGCAAGTATTACTTGGCAGTCTTAAAGCTGGCGATACTATTGTTTTTGGCACATATAATGGCATAAAAATCAAATGGACAATTTTTGATATGCTCGACAAAGAAAAGGGATTTATTACGATAGGCTCAGTGGCATCACCTGCTGGAAGAATGATATTCGACCAGCCCGAAAATGCGTCAGACAATCCAAATCCCATAAATGAAAGAAAATCGCGTGGTAACAACAGATATTATTTATCTAATATCAGACAATGGCTTAACAGTAACAAACCAGAAAATGAGTGGTGGACAGCGAGCCACGATTACGATACTGCTCCGCCATATAAATCACAGAATGGCTTTATGTATGAAATTACAGACTATGAAAAATCAATCATTGTTCCAAAATCTGTTAAATGTATTCTCGACACAAATGACGGTGGTGGTTCTGAAACAATGACCGACTATTTCTTTCTTTGCTCGTCTTATGCAATGGGTGGTGAAGTTGTGTCTCCGCTTGAAGATGACCATGTATACGAATGGGTTAAGGATGTTGGCGAGAACAACAAAAAATTTGAAAACAATTATTGGAGTCGAACAATTGGTGGAATTTCATCTGCTTCACAAGTGCGTTATTTCAACTCCTCTGGAGGTTTGGGCGGCGGCAGCGCCAATTACATATACAGTTCGGTTCGTCCGTTCTGTCAACTTTCGACTTCAGCTTATGTGCAATGGAGCGATAGCGAAAAGGCTTATGTTTTAGCGGATACGGAGGCGTAAAATGTATAATAATTATGAAATCAGCGAAAGAACATCATATGATTCGCCTATCCCTCATCGTGATGGTAATGTGATTTATATACCCGTTAATATCTCAACATCTACGGATGACAATGGTAAAACATTATATACATTCAGCGAATGGCGAATTGCAAAGCCTGAGAACCTACCTGATGAGTGTGTGTCAGATATGGCAGATATCATTGCCAAAGAAGGCACTGCACAAAAGGTACTATCCAAGATTGAGGAGGTATACAATGAGTGATTATAATGCGTTAATTGATAAGATTGTAGCTGACCATACTACGGCTGTTAAAATTGAAAAACTCGGCAGTTTATCACAGAAAACCACACAGTCGGACAAACTCGGATATAATTGGGTTGAGGATTATGTCGGTGAAACACTCGTCAAGCAGACATATGTTAAACAAGAGAACCCTGTTGGTGTTGCTGATAACCCATTTGAATTTACCGAAGGTGTTATGCTTATTCCTAATGCCTACTACAAATACAATGGTAAACGCTATGTATATATAGGTACTGAGAACAAGACAGCAACAGAATGGAATGACAGCGAATTTGAAGAGTTTTAAAAGGAGGGTTTTAAAGCCAAATTATTCGTTATTGTGTACAAGTAATATTTCTATTTACGAAAATACAATGTACATATTAACGAAGTGATAAGGAGGAGAATAATGAAAACCTACAATAAAATATATACAGTACACGCTTGGAAAGACAACAACAAGTTTTTTACTGTGGTTCAGGGCGAGGGTGGTGTCAAGTATCCTCGCCTTAAGATTATTGACGATAATGGTTCAATTGATTTGACAGGAGTGTCAATCACTTATACCGCTACTTTGCCTCGTGGTTCTGAAGAGATTGTTGACGCTACGATTATTGACGCAAAGCAAGGCATTGTGGAGTTTGAAATTAAATCATCAATGACGATGTGTTCGGGCATTGCTTATGGTGAACTAAATATTGTTTCCGATAGTAAGGTATTAAAAGTTGGTGGTATCAATCTTACCATTAGTTCTGCGACCAACGGACACGAGATTGAAGCAAGTGAACAGTTTAGTGCGTTAGTGGAGGCTTTGCGTAAGGTGGTTACGCTTACACCAGAAGGGACTGCTGTTATTCCTGACGGAAATATAACCACCGAAAAACTTGCAGACAACGCTATAACTTCTAACAAAATTGCAAATAACGCAATCACCGCCGAAAAACTTGCAGACACGGTTCTTGCAAACAAAGCTAATAAAGCTACAACGCTTGCCGGCTACGGTATCACAGACGGAATTAAAGATGCAGCAGGCACGGTCAGAGCTGTCAACTTGG
>ENA-ORNY01000106-ORNY01000106.1-human-gut-metagenome-genome-assembly--contig:-NODE-106-length-68036-cov-10.877598_pt1 | contig 68036 bp, 62 predicted proteins | sample MGYA00242122_ERZ509036 | MGnify/ENA primary metagenome ERZ509036 (study PRJEB26280, sample SAMEA2338696) | human gut metagenome | biome: human gut; feature: human-associated habitat; material: faeces... | reverse complement strand
GACGCGGTCCACGAACCGGACAGAGTGGACCGGATCCAGGGTTTCCAGCTGGTGGACCACGTTGTCCGGGACGCCTTCGTCACATTCCAGGACCATGGTGGCCAGGCCGCCCTTGTTGTCGCGGAACACGCGCATGGAGGCGATGTTGACCTGGTGCAGGGCGAGGATGCTGCTCACGAGGGCGATGACGCCAGGCTCGTCGCGATGGGGAATGAGCAGGGCCGGCAGGACACCGGTCAGTTCCACGGCGAACCCGTCGATAGAAGTCACCTTGACCTGGCCACCCCCGATGGATGAACCGATAACGCGGCATTCGCGGCCGTCCGCGCCTGTCAGCTGGAAGCACGCCGTGTTGGGATGGACCATGGAACCCAGGTCGCCGGGGCGAAACACAAAATCGCGGCCCCCTTCTTTGGCCAGGGACAGGGCCTGGGGGATGCGCAAGTCATCGGGCGTCCAGCCCATGAGGCCCGCCGCCAGGGCGCGGTCCGTGCCGTGGCCCCGGTAGGTGCGGGCGAACGAGCCGTGCAGCAGGATGTCCGCCCGGACCGGTTCCTGCCCCAGGATCGCCGCCGCCAAAAGGCCAAGGCGGCAGGCGCCGGCCGTATGGGAGCTGGAAGGCCCGATCATGACCGGACCGATAATATCAAACAGATTCATGGCAATCTCCTTACGGGAATTCCCGGACCGTGTTTCCGGGAAGGATATGTTGTATTATACCACGGGCGGCAGGGACAAGACATCTTTTTTGGGTCCCCGAGCGGAAAGGCTTTCATTTTACGGCAAAATCGACTATAATAGGCGTTATAAAGGGAGAATGTCGCGTCTTGCGGCCCGGAAAGGAGGGAGTGCCATGTACAAGATTCTCATGAGCGCCGGTGCCGGCGTGGATGAATACGATATTACCCAGCTCGAACGGGGCTGCTGGATCGACGTCGTGGCACCGACGGCCAAAGAAATCGCCACCCTCGTCAAGGCTACGGGCATCCAGCGCGACTTCCTGACGGCCGCCCTGGACAGCGAAGAAAAATCCCGTACGGAAGTGGACGACAACCAACTGCTCGTCGTCATCGACATCCCGTTCCTGCGCAGCAACAAGGACTATGAGACCATGCCGCTGGGCATCATTCTCACGCCGGACTACATGATGACGGTCTGCCTCGAGACCAATGCCGTCACGGCGGCCTTCAACGCCCGGACAGCCCGCACCTTCAGCACGTTCAAGAAGACGCGGTTCCTCTTCCAGATCCTCTACAAGTCGGCGACGCTGTATTTGAAATACATCCGCAACATCATCCGCCGGACCGATGATTTGGAACACCACCTGCGCCGGGCCATGGAAAACTCCAAGCTGTTCAGCATGCTGGACCTGCAGAAATCCCTGACGTATTTCACGACGTCCCTGAAAAGCAATTACATGGTGACGGAAAAGCTGCTGCGCCTGCGGAGCGTTTCGTCCCAGCCGAACCCCGTCAAAATGTACGAGGAAGACGAAGACCTGCTGGAAGATGTCATTGTCGAGTACAAGCAGGCCATCGAAATGGTGGAGATGTACAGCCGCATCGTCAACAGCACCATGGAAGTCTTCGCCTCCATCATCAGCAACAACCTGAACCTGGTCATGCGGTTCCTGGCCTCCGTTACGATTATCCTGGCCATCCCGACCTTGTTCTTCAGCCTCTGGGGCATGAACGTCCCGGTCCCCTTTGCCGAAAATCCCTTCGGCTTCTGGCTCGTCATCGCCATTTCGGTCCTCTTCAGCGCCGCGGCGGCGGCGGCCTTGTGGAAGCATCACATGTTCTGACAGGAAGCTTCCAGGGCAAGCCTTTTTCCATAAAGATCGGGGGCAGGAAAGGAACTCCTTTCCTGCCCCCGTTTTTTCGTTCCCGGCAAACACGATCCCCGCGGCGCCGTTCCGTTACTTGACCAGCAGGACCGGGACGCCGGCTTCCTCCAGGACCGACTGGCTGACGCTGCGGCGCAGAAGCTGCTGAAAAAGGCTCTTGGCGCGGCAGCCCAGGACAATGGTATCGCAGCCGTTCACAGAGACGGCCTCCAGGATCGCCGCCGCCACGTCTTCGTCCCGCATGAGGATGTAGTTGCAGTCCAGGGAAGGATGGGATCCCAACAGGGCCTGGGCAGCATTGAGCACGTCGTTGCCGATCTGCATGACCGTCGTTTCGTCCCCGTCATCGGCGTCTTGTTCCTCGCGGGAGCGCAGGGGGGCGCTGCCCGACGGGCTGCCCCCTTCTTCCGTGACGACCGTCACGACGTACAGGCTGCCGCCGCTCAGGCTTGCCAACCCGGCGGCATACTCCAGGGCGCGCCAGGAATACTCCGTCCCGTCAATGGGGACGAGGATTTTCTGCATGATAGCCATAGTGGTTCTCCCGGGCGGCACTGCCGCCCCGTTCGCGGACAGGACCGGCAGAGGCCGGCCTGCCTTTCCCTTATTTTACGATGAGGACGGGAATCGTCGCGTACTGGGCAATCTTCGAGCTGACGCTGCCCAGGAAGAATTCCGCAATGCCCGAAAGGCCGCGGCTGCCCAGGACAATCGCGTCGGCAGCGGCCTCTTTGGCGGCCGCCAGGATGCGCTCCGACGGATGCCCCACTTCCATTTCGTAACTGACTTTCGCCGTATGGCTGCCAGCCTTGACCCGTTCTTCCGCGCGATGCAGGACTTCTTCGCCGACCTGCCGGAGGTCATTGTTGCTCTGGCTGATGATGTTGTGGTCCAGGGGGACCGCCAGGAGGGCCGCGTTATTGTACGGCTGGATGACCGTCAGGACCACGACTTCGCCGCCAAACTTGTCGGCCAGGACCAGGCCCTGCTCCAGGGCGCGCCAGGAACTTTCCGAACCATCTACGGGAACAATGATTTTCTGGAACATACCACCCATCTCCTTTCCGAATTCCACACTGCGCCGGCGGCTCTGCGGGCGCCGGCGGACCGGCCCGCTCATTTGCCGGCGGTACCGGTATTTTTAGAAGCTTCTTTGTAGGCTTCGCGCTGCTGCTGCCGTTTTTCGCGGGCTTCGCGGATGCGGCGGGATTTGCTGCTTTCGGCCCGTTTGAAATCGCTCGGCGCCGGCGCGTCGTAATAGGCGCCATTATTGCCGAAGCGGTAGTACAGGGCGTAGCCGGCAATCAGGACGAGGGGAATAGCCCCCACCAGATAGCCCCAGCGGCCCGCCACGAGAATGGCGAAATCCATGGCCAGGACGGCCACGGGCACGAGCAGAAAACTGAAGAGCCGGGCGTTGGAACTGCGATACCCGAAAAAGCGGTTGACGGCGACCCAGACGATGGTACCGACAGCAAAGGACACGATAGCCATAAACAACAAATACAGAAATGCTTCCAAGTTACATTAACCTCCAGGGACGCGGGGCGGGGCCTCACACGTCGAATTTTTTCTTTTCATCGCCCAAGGGCTCGTCCTTTTTCGGATCGTCCCGGAAAAGGCCGATATTTTCGCGGGCGTACCGGACGCCGTCTTCGTAGACCTTCCGGAAAGGGCTCAAATCTTTCGGCTTGCCGGCCTTGAGCCATTCCATGACGACACGGCCCAAGCCGTAGGTCATGCCGACCGCCAGGGGAATCTGGAGCGGTGCGAAGGGAAGGAGCGTCGCCAGCTTGCCGCCGACAAAGACCGTCCCCATGGAACCCAGCAGGCTCACGGCAGCCTTCTCCGTAATCTCCTGTTCGTAGACCTTGCCGATCTTCATAATCAGGTAGACGTCGTTGGCCACGGTGGACAAGGTACCCAGGCCGGGCAGCACGACGATGGCGCCGGCGCGGGCCGCCGCCCATTTGCACAACGACAGGGCCTCTTCTTCCCGGTCCCGGTCATCGATGACCGTCACTTTCGGTTCGTCCATGTTTCTCCATCCTTTCTGTCCGGAATCGCCGCCGCGCGGGACTCCGCGTCACTGGGAATCCAGCCGGTCCAGCAGATGGACCTCGTCTTCGCGGCCCAGACGGCGGGCGCATTCGTCCATGTAGCGGGTGAACAGCGCGTGCTTCGCCTCGATGACAGCCAGGAAATGCAGGTCGCCGTGTTTCTCGAGGAAGGGGAAAAGCCGCGCCAGTGTGTCGTAGGAATCGCAGATTTCCACCACCACGGGGCGGTCATAAGAGCCGCTGAACACGATTCCCCGAATCGATTCCTCCATACCGCGCACTTCCGCCCCGTAGCCTTCTTCAGCCCGGACCAGGGTTCCCCCGGCAATTTTCTGGCGGCGGCATTCTTCCAGGAGGGCCCGGTAAAAAGGCTCGTCCCCGCAAACGACGTCTTCCGCCGTATAAATTCTCAAAGAGTAGATTTTGACAAACTTCATCGCGTTCACCCCTCTCTGTATTTTATTATACCATGAATCGGCGCGGCAAGGCGTCCTCCCCGCCAAAATTTTCTTTTTCCCCCTTTCCCCGTCCCCGCCTTTTTCCCCGGCCGATGTATGGTATAATGGAGGGGAATCAGACTTCAAACAGCACGAGGAGGCCATGTTATGCTCTATCTTGCCTGGGATGTGGACGGCACACTGCTCTTGACAAACGGTGCCGGCAGCCGGGCGCTCCAGGACGCCATCCACGAGTACCTGCGCGTCCAGGGGCCGTACGAATTCAAGGAAAGCCTGGCGGGACGTACCGATGCGGGCATTATCAAGGAAATCATCACGGGCCTGCGGGGCCGCTGCACGAGCGGCTGGGCCGCGGGGCTCCTGCTGACCTATGAGATGCGGCTGAAATACCACCTGCGCAAACACGAGGGCCGGCTCCTGCGCAACGTGGAACGGACCCTTGCCTATTTTCAGGAACGTCATCCGGAAATCGGCCTGACGCTCCTGACCGGTAATACGACGGAAGGGGCCCGCGATAAGGTCCGGGAATACGGCATCGACAGTTACTTTGACTTCCGCCACGGCGGCTACGGGGACCTGGCCGAGGACCGGGACGATGTCGCCCGCATCCTGTTTACGCGGCTCTACAACGACGGGCTGGTGCGCGACGCGTCGGAAATCATCGTTTTCGGCGATACGCCGCGGGATGTGCGCTGCGCCAGGGCCATCGGCGCCCGCTGCGTTATCGTCCTCGACGGAAGTGAATTCCCGCGGGATATGTTTACGGGAGAACAGGCGCCGTGGAAACTTCTGGACAGCCTGCCCGACGATCCGGAAGACCTGTATCGCCTGCTACTGGAGGAATCCCATGATGAAACGAACTGACCTGCGGCGGCTGCGCGGCGCCGCGCGAAAAACGGGGCGGCTCCTGGCCCTGCCGGCAACCCTGCTCTGGGCCCTGGCGGGGACGGCCGCCGCCTATGACAGCGGCGATGTGGCCGCTGTCCTGGCCGGAACGGGCCGGCCTGGCGCCGATTTGTCCCATGCCGATTTGTCCGGCGCCGACCTATCCGGCCTAAACCTGCGCGGCGCCAACCTGGCCGGCGCCAACCTGCTGGGGGCCCGGCTGGAAAAGACGGACCTGGCCGGCGCCGATTTGTCGCGGACCCGGCTGAAGCGGGCCGTCTTCTCCGAAGCCGTCCTGGACCACGCGAAGCTGGTCGACGCCGACGGGCCGTACGCCTTCTTTGGCAAGGCGTCCCTGAAAGAAGCCGACCTGTCCGGCTCCGGCTTTTACCGCGCCGACTTCCGCGGCGCCGACCTGTCCGGCTCCTGGGGGCGCGGCGCCCGCTTCCAGGAAGCGTCCCTGGACGCGGCGGACTTGTCGCGGGGCCGCTACGACTTCGCGAACTTTTCCTACGCCTGGCTCTACGACACCACCCTGACCGGCGCCGTCCTGCGCAGCGCCAATCTCTACGGGACGGACGGCCGCAGGGCCCGGGCCGGCAAAGCGGACTTTTCCGATGCCAGCCTGAGCGGCGCCGACTGGAGCGGCGCCGACCTGACGGATGCGGTCCTGCAGAACGCCACACTCCGCCAGACGGTCCTGCGCGGCGCTGTCCTGCAGAATGTGGAATGGGGCACCGCCGTACTGGACGAGACCCGCTTCTGATGTTACACCCTGCTGGAAATGCAGGGTGTTTTTTGTTAATTGATAATTTTCTGTTTTTTATCCTTTTGAAATATGGTAAAATATTGTTACGCGAGTAAAGAACTCCTACGGGAGAGAAGGAGGAATATTTTGAGAATCAACAAAGAAAGAGTTGTGCAGCAATTCTACGACTTGATTGCCATTCCCTGTCCGTCCACGCAGGAACGGCAGGTGGCGGACTACCTGATCCGGGAAATGGAAGCCCTCGGCGGCACGGTCACGGAAGACAACGCCGCGGCCGCCCTGCAGGGGACGACGGGCAACCTGTTCATCAACTTCCCCGGCACGGTGGAAGGCGTCCCGAAAATCCTGCTTTCGGCCCACCTGGATTGCGTCAATCCCTGCGCGGGCATCCAGGCGACGCTGGAAGACGGCGTGTTCCGTTCCGACGGCACGACGATCCTCGGCGGGGACGACAAGAGCGGTGTTACCGCCATCCTGGAAACCCTGCGCTGCCTGAAGGAGCAGAACATCCCCCACGGCCCGCTGCAGGTCGTCTTCACGGTCTGTGAGGAACAGGGCGTGGCCGGCTCCCGCAACATGGACGCCTCCCTGCTGGACGCCGACTTCGGCTACTGCCTCGATTCGAGCGGGCACCCCGGCAAGATTATCTTTGCCGCCCCTGGCCAGAACAAGATCTTCACCAAGGTCCACGGCAAGACGGCCCACGGCGGCCTGGCCCCGGAAAAGGGCATCAACGCCATCAAGAAGGCCGCGGAAATCCTGCTCGATGTCCCGACGGCCCGCATTGACGAGGAAACGACGTGCAACATCGGCATCATCCACGGCGGTACGGCGACGAACGTCGTCCCGGACCTGGTGGAAATCGCCATGGACTGCCGCAGCCGGAACCTGGAGAAACTGGAAGCCCTGACGGAGCGCATCGTCGCGGCCTACCAGGAAGGCGGCAAAAAAGCCGGCGTCCCCGTGGATGTAGAGGTCCGTCCGTCGTACAAACCGTATGAACTGCCAAAAGACAGCCCCTGCATCCTGCTGGCGGCCAAGGCAGCCGAAGAGCTGGGCCTGCCCGTCGATGTGGCGGCCACGGGCGGCGGCAGCGACAGCAGCCACTTCAACGGCAACGGCGTGCCCTGCACCGTCCTCGGCACGGGCATGACGAATGTCCATACGGTCGAAGAGATTTTGCTGGAAAAAGATCTCTATGACATCTGCGAATGGACCCTGTCGATCGTCGCGGACAACGCGAAAAAACAAGCATAAAAAATCTGACTTGCGGAGGAAATCCTTATGGCCTTGACAATTGCCCTGGTCGTTACCTTATGGGTAGCGTACCTTATCTACAAAAAATACAAACCCCAGCCGGTCCTCGTCATCGGCGGCTTTCTCCTGATGTACGTCGCCGTCGTCATGGGCTACGGCAAGATTGTGGCTCCGAAAGCCAGTACGGGCGCTGTCCTCTTCGATACGTTCCAGTTCATGTCCATGACCCTGTCGAGCCGCGCGGCGAAACTGGGCCTGAACATCATGTGCGTCGGCGCCTTCGCCAAATACATGGACTCCATCGGCGCTTCGCGCGCCCTGGTCCGCATGACCATCAAGCCGCTACTGAAGCTGAAATCGCCCTATCTGGTCCTGGCCCTGTCCTGGGTCCTGGGCCTCTGCATCGGCCTGTGCATCAATTCTGCCTCGGGCCTGGCCATGCTGCTCATGGTCACGGTCTTCCCGATCCTCCTCGGCCTCGGCGTGAGCCGCCTGGCCGCGACGGCAGCCGTCGCCTCGACGCTGTGCTTCGACTGGAGCCCCAGTGACACGGGCACCATCCTGTCGGCGGAAACGGCCGGCGTGGATCCCGTCCTCTACTGGACGAACTACCAGGTTCCCATCGTCATCGTCTCGTTCTTCGTCGTCGGCACCCTGTTCTATTTCTCCCAGAAATACCTCGACGCCCGCGCGGGCCACGTGGTGAAACCGGTAGACCTGGCCGCCGAAGAGAAATCCGACGATCGCCGCGACCACGCCCCGGCGATTTACGCCCTCCTGCCCGTGGTTCCCCTGGCGCTGATCCTGGCCTTCAGCCCCCTGTGGATCACGTGGATCAAAATCAACATCATCAACGCCATGATGATTGGCCTTGCCGTCGGCATGATTGCCGAATTCATCCGCACGCGCGACCTGAAACAGGTTTGCGCCGGGGTCCAGGCCTTCTTTGACGGCATGGGCCTGCAGATGGCCAACGTCGTCACCCTGATCGTCGCCGGCCAGGTCTTCGCCCAGGGCCTCATGAGCATGGGCGTCATCGACACGCTGATCAAGAGCAGCCAGTCGGCGGGCTTCAGCCCCATGCTGATGATGATCGTCATGGTCGCCATCATCGCCGTGTCTTCCATCGTCATGGGTTCCGGCAACGCGCCGTTCTTCGCCTTCGCCGCCCTGACGCCGGCCGTCGCGGCCGCCAGCGGCATCGCCCCGGTCCTGTTCCTGCTCCCCATGCACTTTGCCGCGTCCATCGCCCGTACGTGCTCCCCCATTACGGCCGTTATCGTCGTCTCCTCGGGCATGGGCAATGTATCGCCGTTCGATTTGGTCAAACGGACTTTCATCCCCATGACGGGCGCTATGATCGTCAACGTGGCCATGACCTTTTTCTACTACTATCGCGGCTGAGTGCCACGAGTATCCAGGCGGTCCCCCGGACCGCCTTTTTCTTCATTCCCACGCTTTTCCCTGGGAATTTCCTGTAGTGCAAGGGGGATTGCCTGTGCTATAATGGGGATAGATTGTGTGGTAGTTTTCAACGATTAGGAGGGGATATTCTATTATGGATGCACTCAATGCATTAAACGCTGCCATCAATACCGTCAACGGATTCCTCTGGTCCAAGTTCCTGATTATCGTACTGCTGGGCCTGGGCGTCTACTTTACAATCCGGACGGGCTTCGTCCAGATCCGCTGTCTCCGCGAAATGACGCGGTGCCTGCTGGAAGGCGTCGGTGTCAAGTCCGAAGGCAAGGAAATTTCGTCCTTCCAGGCGTTCTGCATCAGCACGGCGTCCCGTGTCGGTGTCGGCAACATCGCCGGCGTGGCCATCGCCATCGTCCTGGGCGGCCCGGGCGCCATCTTCTGGATGTGGGTCGTCGCCGTCATCGGCAGCGCCACGGGCTTTGTCGAAAGCACGCTGGCTCAGATCTACAAGATCCCGAAGGAAGGCGGCGCCTTCCACGGCGGCCCGGCGTACTACATCGCCAACGTGCTGCACATGCCGAAACTGGCCAAGCTCTTCTCGCTCCTGCTGATGGTCACCTTCTCCCTGGTCTACAACTCCCTGCAGGCCAACACCATCACCCTGTCCCTGGAAGCTTCCCTGGGCTGGGACCGCGCCATCGTAGGCGGCATCATCTCTGTCCTCATCGCCATCATTATCTGCGGTGGCGCCCAGGTCGTCGCGAAAGTCGCGGAACGGCTGGTCCCGGTCATGGCCGGTCTCTATCTGCTCATTACGGCCGTCGTCCTGGTCCTCAACCTGGATAAGGTTCCTACCGTCTTCGGGCTCATCCTCGCCGATGCGTTCTCGCCGCAGGCCGCCGTTGCCGGCGGATTCGGCGCCGTCGTCATGAACGGCATCAAGCGCGGCCTGTTCTCCAACGAAGCCGGCGAAGGCTCCGTCCCGAACGCCGCCGCCACGGCCAAGGTTTCCCACCCGGTCAAGCAGGGCCTGACCCAGGCGTTCGGCGTCTACGTCGATACGCTGATCATCTGCTCCGCTTCGGCCTTCCTCGTGCTCGTATCCGGGCAATATGAAATCGGCGGCAAACTGACGGGGATCGCCCTGGTACAGAAATGCCTGTCCAGCGAAGTCGGTACGTGGGCCGTCTACTTCGTGGCCCTCATGATTACCCTCTTCGCCTTCAGCTCCCTCGTGGGCAACTACTACTACGGCGAAATCAACATCAACGTCCTGTCGGAACACAAAGCGGCCCTTTACTTCCTGCGCGCCTTCACCGTCGCCATGGTCATGATGGGCTCCGTCGCCCCGCTGCCCCTCGTCTGGGATATGGCCGACTTGTTCATGGCCTTCCTGGCCACGACGAACCTGTACGCCATCGCGCGTCTTTTCCCCCGCGCCAAGGTTGCCCTGGATGACTACCTGACGCAGCTCCGCGCCGGCAAAGATCCCGTCTTCGATCCGCGCATCCTGCCGGACCTGGAAGGCGTCCACGCCTGGGGTGTCGAGGACAAAAAGTAATCCGCGGCATCGCCGCGTGGGGCAAGCCCCTGTGCACACAAAGAAAAGCGCCTGTCCGGAAATTCCGGACAGGCGCTTTTTCCTGCGCTTTTTTCCACGTACCCTTCCCTGCCGCGTCAAATGGCGAGGGCGGCCAGGGAGGCAGCCCGGGAAAGGCAGGCTGCCTCCGCCCCATGCTGCCAAACGGCGGGAAGAGGCGGCGGCACGGTGCGGCGGGAACGCTCAGTGTTTGTGATTCCAGCAGTCGCTCTGGATTCCGACGAGGTCGCCCGTGAAGCTGGCGCCATCGGTCCTACGGTAGTGTTCTGTCGCCTGCAGCACGTAACGGGCGCCCAAAAAGAGGAGCGGCACGTTGAAGTAGACGATGATAATGTTGGCCAGGTCCGAGAAGGCCCACAGGTTGCCCAGGTCGAAGCCGGCGATGTTGACGAGAATCCCGAAAGCGGCGACAAAGAGCCCTACGAGACGAACGCCGTTCAGGAAGGACTGTTTCTGGCTGATGCGGTTCGCCGCGATCTCGGAAAAGGAGATCATACCCAAAAGGCACGTATAGGCGAAGAGGCAGAAGCACAGGGTCAGGAGGAAGAGGACGATGGTATGGAAGCTCACCACCGGCGTCAGCTGCTGGACGCTCAGGAGGAACTTCGGCAGCTTGCCCGCCTTGTCCCACACGGCCGCCTGGGTCGTCCAGGCGTGGGCCATGACGACGACGAAGCCCGTCATGGTACAGATGACGTGCGTGTCCAGGAACACGCCCAGGGCCGCCACGATACCCTGTTCACAGGGGTGCTTGGCATCGGCTGCCGCCGCCGCCATGGTGATAGTGCCCTGGCCGGCTTCGTTGCTCATAAGGCCGCGTTTCACGCCCTGGACGAGAGCCGTGCCGATCGCGCCGCCAAAGACGGCTTCGGGCGTAAAGGCGCCGCGGAAGACAGCGCCGAAGAAATACGGGATGCTGTCCACGTTGGCCACGATCAGGGCGACCACCGTCGCGCAATAGACGACGGCCATGACTGGTACCATACGGTCCGTAACCCGCGTGACCTTGCGGATACCGCCGAAGACGATCAGGCCCGTGGCGAAAATGACCACTGCCGCCGTCAGCCAGTACAGGCTGGACGTCGTGGCAATCTTGGCCCCCGTCAGGATTTCCGCCATAGCGCCGACAGACGAGACGACGTTAAATCCCTGGGCCGGCAGGCACATGAGGGCATAAAAGATGTAGACACAGGACAGGAGGACGCCAACCCAGACGCGGTTGCCCAGAAGGCGGCGGCCATAGAACGGCAGGCCGCCGACGAATTCCCGGTCCTTTTGTTCCTTGAAAAGCTGGGCCAGGGTCGCTTCCGTGTAGGCGATGGCCATGCCGAAAAAGGCCGAAACCCACATCCAGAACAAGGCGCCCGGGCCCCCGACGGAGATAGCCCCTGTCACACCGAGGATATTGCCCGGTCCGACACGCATGGCCGAAGACAGGAAAAAGGCTGCCAGCGGGGAAATACCCGTTTCCGCCGTGCGACGGTGAACCATCATGCGGATGCCGCTGGCGAAGTGCGTCACCTGGATAAAGCCCAGGCGGAGGCTGAAGTAGATGCCGGCGCCGAAGAGGACGATGACGGCTAGGGAAAAATTCCCCAGGATGGGAATCGCCTTATAAAAGGCGAAATTCGTCGGAAAATCCCAAAAGAAATCCGACAAGGGCCCCACAAAGGTTAAAATACTGTTGACGCTCTCAAACAATTCTTTCACAAAAGAACCCCCTTCTGCAACCGACGGCCGCCACGCCTTTCTATGCCTCTAATTCGAAAAAAGCCTCCCGCGGACACGGAAGGCTGTACTTTCTGGCAGCGCCAATGGGAATTGAACCCATGATTTCGCCTTGAGAGGGCGACGTCTTAACCTCTTGACCATGGCGCCATTTTCAGTTGCGTAACTATTATACTACTTTTTTGCCATCGGGCAAACTGCTTCGGCAAAAAATCGTCTGGGAATCCCGGCTTGGATCAAGTCGAAAAGATTCTGGAACGACTGCTCATGAAAGCCCTTGTATTATACCAAAAAGAAGGGGTGTCGTCAACCACTTATCGGGAAAGGCCCTCCCCGTTTTGAAAAAACAGGCGGCGGAACGGCGGAACGACAGGACGGCGGGATGGAGCCCGTCAGAAAAAACGCCTGCCAAGCTGCCGCAATTTCTCCTTCTCGTCCCGGTTCAGGACCATCGTATACAGGACGGCCCCATACAAAAGCGTGTATCCCAGGATTTTCAGGACAAAGACAAGCTTGCCGGAACCGGGAAGGAAGAGATCGATCCCATACCCGGCCAGGAGACACAGACAGACCGGCAGGGTAATCTGTCCAATCGCCTTCCAGAAACCCCAGATATCCAGCCCGATGTATTTCCCATAGAAATAATTCATCAGCACCCCATTCCCCACCAGCAGGGAGAACCCGGTGGCCAAGGCGCACCCCGTTCCCCCGTATTTTATGCCCAAGGGAATGGCCAGGACCAGATTCAGGACTCCCGTCAGGAAATAGATTTTCGCCCGCAGGTCGTACTGGTTCATGGCCTGCAGAATAGACAGCCCCACATTCTGGATCAGGTCTATGGTAAAGGGCAGGATAATCAGGAGGGTGATCCGGTAGGACTCCTCAAACCCCGGCCCCGCCCACAGCCGGATGAACTGCCGGCCAAAAAGGATAAACCCCGTGGCCGCCAGGGCCAGCAGATAATACTGCCAGCGGCCGATCCGGATGAACAGGGCCGATAGTTCCTCCATGGGCCTCCCTTGGGCCACCAGCCTCGTGACATGGGGAAGGTAGACCCCGGAAATGGCCGTCGACAACGGCATGTAGTTCATGTAGACCAGCGAGGCAATGGAATAGACCGCCACGGCCCCCGTCCCCTGGACGACCCCCAGGATGACCTGGTTGGTTTTCAGGAACACCTGGTCCATGAACGCTACCACAAAGGCGCTCAACGCCAGTTTCCGGAACTCCTGGAACAGCTCCCGGTTCCAGTAATGGAAGCGGATGGTGACGTGCAGCCGGGCAAAGCAATAATAGAGCCGTGCCAGGGACAGCCCCACATTCAGCGCGGTCTGTCCCACCGTCACGGCCAGGGCCGTAGGATACGGCCGCACGATCAGAAGCACCAGCACCGGCTGCAGGATCAGCTGCACCGTTTCCAGGCCTTTCAGGAACAGGAACTTTTCCTGGGCGTGGATGACCGACCGGAACACCATGGTGGAAAGGCTCACGGCAATATTGAACAACAGCAGCAGGAACATACGCCGGGCTTCCAGCAGTTCCCCTGCCGTCATGCTGGCCCCAAAGATCCGATCCAGATTCCCGTAACAGACGCCTCCTGCCAACAGGGCAAGCACCGTGGCTCCCCCGTACGCATACAGGGAGACCGCCAGGATGTTCTCCATGCCCTCGTGGTCCTGCAGGGCCCTGTACCTGGCGTAAAACCGGATCACCGCCGCCGTCAGCCCGAAATCCATAATGCCAAAATAGGCGATGAGGGACCCCATCAGCTGATACAGGCCGTATCCCGATTTCCCGATATAGTGCAGGAGAAGGGGGACGTAGAGGAAACCGATGACGGCATGGAGCGTAATATTCAAATAACTGAGCAAGATACCGAGTTTACGTTCGTTCATAACATAAGATCCGAAATAGGCAAAGGCGCCGGAGGAAATCGCCTTCCGTCCATTCTCCAAATAAAAAGTTACCGCCGCCTGAAAGAGCAGATTCCCCGCGCCGATTCGACCGGTTTCCTCCTCCTGCGCGGAACGAACAGCAAGAAGTCCTTTTTCCCATACTACAATAAAATGGGGGAAAGTTCCACTGTCTTTTGCGTTTTGTCCACCCGGACCAGCGGACGACAAGGAGGCAGCCACGCCGCGGGAGAGCAAAAAGGAACAAAAAAGGATACCAGGGGAAATATCTCCCTTGGTATCCTGCCGGACAAATCCATAGCCCCAACCGCTTGGTGATTCGGGCAAAAAAATGGCTCCGGGACTAGGGCTCGAACCCAGACAAGAAGATCCAGAATCTCCTGTGCTACCATTACACCATCCCGGAGTGACGTTACTTGTACATAATAAATCAGAACAGCCAATCTGTCAATAGGGTTTTCAGGATTTTTTGGATTTTCCACAAAAAAATTTCCGGAAATCCGCCCCCCCTGCCCGAAGGTCTTCCTTTGTGGTACAATGGGGGTACGCCGTGGCGGGACCCATCCTGTCCGGCGGCGATTTCACATTAGAAAAGAGGCACTGTATGCATCCATATTTAACGTTTATCGGCGATTTCCCCATCCGCATGTACGGACTAATGCTGTGTCTGGCCATCTTCCTGGCTACGGCGACAGCCTATTTCCTGGCCCGCCAGGACGGCCGCTGGCACGCGCACATCCTGGACATCGGCATTTACGGCGGCTTTGCCGGTCTCCTCGGCGCCCGCCTGTGGGATGTCTTTTTCTTCGACTGGTCCTATTACCAGGACCATCTCCTGGAAATCCCCTTCGTCTGGCAAGGGGGCATGGCCGTCCAGGGCGGCATGCTGGCCGGCCTGGCCGCCGGCATCTGGTACTGCAAAAAGAATCACATCGACTGGCTGGCCCTGGCGGACATCGTCGCTCCGGCCATGATTCTCGGGCAGGCCGTAGGCCGCATGGCCAACCTGCTGAACGGAGATGCCTTCGGCGCCCCTACGGGAGGGGATTTCGGCATCCTCTATCCCGAAGGAACCCTCGCCCGCGCCACCTACGGGGCCCAGCCCCTGTGGCCGGCCGAAGTGTGGGAAGGCCAGATCGACATTGTCGTCTTCGCCCTGCTCCTCCTCTTTCGCTCGTTCCGTCACGCCAAAGGCCAGACGCCCTTCCTGTACGGGTTCCTGTATTCCCTGGAACGGTTCTGCCTGGAATTTCTCCGCGGCGACTACGCCGAACCGTGGCTCTTCGGCCTGACGAGCGCCCAGGCCACGAGCGTGGGCTTTATGATCCTCTGCGCCACGCTCTTCGCCGGCGCCGGCTGGTATGCCCGCCGGCATCCCGAAGCCTGGATGGAGCCGGGACCGTCCGCGCCGGCCCCAAACTCCCCGGCGTCCCCTGCCGCTCCGGCGCGCCGGGACGCACGGCGGCGCCACTGAGTCGCGGAGGCACACGGACGGCAGGCGGTCGGACGGCCCCTGCCCTCTGCCCTGTCCGCTGTTTTCGCCCGTCTTTCTCTTCCGTCCCTGAATACAAAACTCCCCCGGGTCCCAGGACTCGGGGGAGTTTTTAGCTGGGGAAACCCCGTGTCTTTCGCAGCCCGACACGCTGTGCCGCAAGGATACGGTTCTGTCCGGTCAAACCGACGTGCCGCCCGGGACGGGGGTCCCCGGCAGGACCTCGTTCATGCTGCCGCTGCGGAAACCCTGCAAGTCGACCGTGACATAGCGGAATCCCAGTTCCTGGAAGCGGTCGATGATCCGTGCACGGGTCCGTTCCTGTGTGAGGAGCGTAATCTGCTGGGGCGTCACTTCGATGCGGGCCAGACTGCCGTGGGAACGGACACGGATGCCCTCGAATCCCTGTTCGGCCAGATAGGTTTCCGCCGCCTCGACGCGGGCCAGCTTTTCCGGGGTAATGGGTTCCCCGTAGGGGATGCGGCTAGCCAGGCAGGCATACGACGGCTTGGACGCCGTAAAAAGCCCCATTTCGCGGGACAAGGCCCGGATGTCCGCCTTCGTAAGCCCCGCTTCCCGCAGGGGACTGCGAACGCCCAGTTCTTCCAGGGCTTTCAGGCCCGGACGATAGTCCTTCTGGTCATCCAGGTTGCCGCCGTCAGCGACATTCGTAAAGCCTTCCTTGTCCGCCATGACCTGGACGGCGCGGAAGATGGCTTTCTTGCAATAATAGCAGCGGTCGGGCTGGTTGGCGACGAACTCGGGCAGGGACATCTGGTCTAGTTCGAGGGTCCGCTGAGGCACGCCCAGGAGGCTGGCTGCCTTGGCGGCATCGCGCTTTTCCTGTTCCGCGTAGCTGACGGACGTGACCGTCACGGCCAGGACTTTCATCTTGTTGACGCGGGCGGCTTCGGTCAGGAGAAAGGTCGAATCGACGCCTCCGCTCAAAGCGACGCAGATATTTCCCATTTCTCCGAGAATTTCTCGGAGTTTCCGTTCCTTTTGGTGAAGTTCGTCCAATTTTGGTTTTCGTTTCGTAGTAACTGCCATGCTGTCTTCCTTCCTCGCTATCCACACGGCGGACCGGAGCTGCCGGCCCTTTATTTCAGGATACTTTGCAGGAAACTCCGCAGCCGCTCATTCTTCGGGTGGGTGAAGATTTCGTCCGGCGTTCCCTGCTCCTGGACAATACCGTCGCTCATAAAGAGAACCTTTGTCGCCACTTCGCGGGCAAAGCCCATTTCGTGGGTGACGACGACCATGGTCATATGGTCCTCGGCAAGGTTGCGCATGGTCTTGAGGACTTCTCCCGTCAGCTCCGGATCGAGGGAGGACGTGGGTTCATCAAAGAGCATGATGTTCGGTTTGTTGCACAGGGCGCGGGCGATGGCGACGCGCTGCTGCTGACCGCCCGAAAGACGGCGGGGGTACTGGTCCCGTTTGTCTTCGAGGCCGACCTTACGCAGCAGGGCCAGGGCTTCCTCGCGGACTTCGGCCACCGGGCGGTGCTGGACGCGGACCGGGGCTTCCATAAGGTTTTCCAGGACCGTCATGTGGGGAAACAGGTTGAACTGCTGGAAGACCATGCCCATCCTGCAGGCGAGGCGCGACGCGTTGTCACTGTACCGGACCGTGCCGTCGGCCTCCGTGTCCGCAAGGGTTTCCCCTTCAATGACAATCTTGCCGCTGTCGATGGTTTCCAGTTTGTTCAGGCAGCGCAGCAAGGTGCTCTTGCCGCCGCCGGACGGGCCGATGATGGCCACCACTTCCCCTTCTCCCACGGCGAGGTCGATGCCCCGGAGGACCGGCAGGGAGTCAAAACTCTTCTTGATATCCTTGGCTATAATCTTATTCATTTGAAACCTCTCCCTCTATACATCTGATGGGAATTCCCGCTCAGTCCCACTTGGCGTAATGCTTCTCCAGACGGTTGAAAAGGGCCGTCAGGATCAGCGTCATGACCAGGTAGAAGACGCCGGCCACGAGGAACGGCATGATATTGAAGTCGCGCTGGACCAGGTTGCGGGTCGTACGCAGCAGGTCGTTCATGGCGAGGATGTAAATCAGGGACGTATCCTTGACCAGGGTGATCGTTTCGTTGCTGATCGGGGGCAGGATAATCTTGATGACCTGCGGCAGGATGATGCGGCGCATGGTCTGGATGTAATTCATGCCCAGGGTCTTGGCCGCCTCGTACTGTCCCTTGGGAATCGCCTGGATGCCGGCGCGGAAAATTTCACAGAAGTAGGCCGCGTAGTTCAGGACGAAGGCCAGGACGGCGGCAGGGAAATCGTCCAGCCGCATGCCGATGTACGGAAGGAAGGGCAGGCCGAAATACACGAAGAGCAGCTGGAGCATCAGGGGCGTGCCGCGCAGGATCGATACATAGACGGCCACGAGCTTGCGCAGCCAGCCGAAACCGGACACGCGGGCGAAGGCCAGGACGATGCCCAAGGGAATGGACAGGATAATCGTGATGAAGAACAGGCGCAGCGTGTCCATCGTGCCATGGAGCATCTGCGGCAGAATCGAAATTACGTAATCCATAGAATACCTCAATGTACGCCGAAAAGGCCGATGGTGTCCCACCGGCCTTCAGAGCGGAAATTAATAGTGGACGATGTCGGCATTGAACCATTTTTCGGAGATTTTCTTGGCCGTGCCGTCTTTCTTCATTTCATCCAGTGCCTTGTCGATGCGGTCCGCAAATTCCTTGTCGTTCTTGCGGAAGCCGACGCCGACGACTTCTTTGCCCAGCCCCTCGTCCAACAGTTTGTACTTGCCGGGGGCCATCTTCATGTAGTAGCGAGCCAGGATCTCGTCCACGACGAGGGCGTCGAGACGGCCCGAATCGATGTCGAGGAACGCGGCGGCGAAGTCAGGATATTTTTTGTACGCCGCCAGGCCTTTCCGCAGGTCGGAGAATTTGCCGTCCAGCAGGTAGCTGCCGGTCGAATCGTCCTGCACGCCGACAGCCTTGCCTTTCAGGTCCGCCAGGGTCTTGAGGCTGGATTTGGCCGGGACGGCGACGACCTGGGCATTGTCGATGTACGGTTTGGAGAAATGGATTACCTTTTCCCGTTCGGGGTTGATGGTGAAGCAGTTCCAGATGGCGTCGATACGTTTGCCGTTCAATTCGGCTTCCTTGGCGCTCCAGTCGATAGGCTTGAATTCCACTTCCATGCCGGCGCGTTTAGCCGCTTCCCGGGCCAGGTCGATGTCGAACCCGACAATCTTGTTGTCCTTGTCCCGGAAGCCCATGGGGGCGAAGTTGTCATCAAGGCCGATGACCATCTTTTTCGGGCCGCTGCCGCCGCAGCCCGCAAGGGCCAGGACGGTCAGGACAGTCAATACCAACGCAAGTAATTTTTTCATATCTGCACCTTTCCCTCTCTCTTGACGAGTGTAATTTTAAGCTTGACCCCATTATACTTTATCATGCTAAACTTGTAAAGGTGTAAATAGAAAAATTTCTATTTTTTGGAAAGCCTCCACGGCCAGGACGTCAACCGCGCAGGCGACGGCGCAGGACACAAAGGCGCCAGAACAGGAGCAGGGCCGACACGGCGAGGCCGATGTCCAGGCTTTGCCAGTAGGAAAAGGCGCCGTGACCGAGGCCATAGTCGAAGTAAAGGCCCAAGGGCGCGCAAATCCCCCAATAGGCGACCACCGCCGAGTAAAACGGCAGGCGGACCTGCTTGTAGCCGCGCAGGATGCCCTGGATGGGCGCGGCCACGGCATCGCCCATGACGAAGAGGCTGCCGTAGGCCGTAAAGGTAGCGCACAACGCCCGGGCAGCCGGTTCTTCCAGATAGAGCATGGCGATTTCCTGTCGGAAGAGGAAAATCAGGCTCGGGATCACGAGGGCGCAAGTCCAGTTGAACGCCAGGCCCACGTTGCCGTACTGTTCCGCCCCGCTCCAACGCCGGGCGCCGGCTTCGATGCCCACGAGAATCGTCATGGACATGGACACGCTCAGGGGAATCATATAGACGAGGCTCGTAAAGCTCATGGCCGCCTGGGATCCGGCAATGGCATCGGTGCCGAATTTGGCCACCAGGAAGGCAATGGCGCCGAAAATACTCGTTTCCACGAAAATGGACAAACCCAGGGGCACGCCGATGCGCAGGAACTCGCCAATCAGATTCCACGCCGGCAACAGCGGCCGCTCCACAATGCGGATGTCGGCGTAGCGGGCATCGCGGCGCAGGACGAGGCAGAAAAAGAGGAATACGAACCAGCTGGTCAGTCCCGTGGCCACCCCGGCGCCGATGCCGCCCATGGCAGGCACGCCCAGTTTCCCGTAGATAAAAATGTAGTTCATGCAGACGTTGAGGGGCAGCGTCGTCAGGAAAATCGTCATCGTGAGGCGGGTCCCGCCTAGGGTATCGACCAGGCAGCGCAGGACCGTGTTCATCAGGAAGGGCACGATGCCGATGCCGATGCCCGCCAGGTAATGTGTCGCCACATAGGCCACGTCAGGCGCCAGGCCCAGGCGGGACACGACGGCTTCCAGGAAGAGGGCCGCCGCGGCGTAACACAGCAGGGCCAGGCCCAGGGCCATCCACAAACCGTGGCGGATGACCTTGCCGATTTCCGCCCGGCGTCCCGCTCCCAACAGCTGGGCCGACAGGGGCATGGACGCCATCAGGATGCCATTCAGGGTCGTGAAGACCGGCATCCAGATGTTGCCGCCGATGGCCGTACCGGCCAGCTGCGAAGCCCCGGCGTGCCCGCTCATGACCGTATCGCAGAAATTCATGCCCATGATGGCCGTCTGGGTCACTAGGATGGGGAGCATGATGCCGAAAAAACGCCGGAATTTGGCCTTCCCGTCTGCGCCGAACCAACGTATCCACCCGGTCATTCCGATGCCTCCAATTCACTTAAAAAGGTCCACCGCTCCAGCTTGCGTTCTTCCTCCTGCCGGGCCGCTTCCAGTTCCCGCGTCAGCCGCGTCAGGACCGCGAAATCGCCGCCGGCCTGCCCGATCTGCGCGGCCAGCATCTTTTCTGTCGCTTCCAGGGCGGCAATTTCCTGTTCCAGCTGGTCCCGCTCGATGCGTTCGCTGAAGGTGATTTTCCGCGGGGCCGCGACGGGGGTACCGTCCGCCGGGGCGGCCGCTTCCCCCGGAAGGACGGCCGTTCCCTTGCCGTCCCCGTCCTTGCCGCCGCTGCTCTTCGGGACTTTGGCGGACGGACGATTCGGGCTCCCGGCTTCCTCCCCGGCAGACTGGGCGGCCCGGGCCGCCTCGTAGTCCGAGTAGCCGCCGGGATACTGCCGCAGCGTGCCGTCCGGGCCAAAGGCAAAGATTTTTTCCGCGAAGCGGTCTAGGAAATACCGGTCATGGGACACGGCCAGGACCGCCCCGGGAAAGGTATCCAGATACTCTTCCAGGACGGACAAGGTCGGAATATCCAAATCATTCGTCGGTTCATCCAGCAACAGCACGTTCGGCGCTTCCATAAGGACGCGCAGCAGGAAAAGCCGCCGTTGTTCGCCGCCGCTGAGCTTGCCGACGGGGACCCACTGCAGCTCCGGCGGGAAGAGGAAGCGCTCCAGCATCATGGCGGCGCTGACGCGCGTGCCGTCCGCCGTCGTCACGTACTCGCCGGCATCGCGGATGTATTCCAGGACCCGTTCCCGCGGATCCGGAAATTCACTGGTCTGGGAAAAGTACCCGATTTTTACCGTCTGGCCGCGCCGGACGGAACCCGTGTCCGGGTCCCGGCGGCCCGCGAGGATATTCAGCAAGGTCGTCTTCCCCGCCCCGTTGGGGCCGAGAATGCCCACGCGATCCCGGCGCAGGACGATGTAGCTGAAGTCCTTGATGTAGTCATGGCCGTCGTAGCGGGCGCCGACGTGGTCCAGTTCGAGAACCGTCCGCCCCAGGCGGGACGCCGCCGCCTCGATGTCCAGTTCGCGGCGCCCCGTTTTTTCCCTGGCCGCCGCCTCGATATCCCGGAACCGTTCCACCCGGTCCTTTTTCTTGGTCCGGCGGGCTTCAGCGCCGCGGCGGATCCAGGCCAGTTCCCGGCGATAGATGTTTTGCAGTTTCCGTTCTGCCGCCGCTTCCTGCTGCCGCCGTTCCGCCCGCAGCTGCAGGAAACCCTCGTAATTGGCCTTGTACAGGTAGGCGCGGCCGCCGTCCAGTTCGAGCGTGCGATTCGTGACGCGGTCCAAAAAGTAGCGGTCGTGCGTGACCAGGAGCAAGGCCCCCTTGCGCTTCGCCAGTTCGCCCTCGAGCCACGCCACGGTCGCGCTGTCCATGTGGTTCGTCGGCTCGTCGAGCAGGAGCAGGTCCGACGGCCGCACGAGGACCCCTGCCAGGGCGACGCGCTTGCGCTGCCCCACGGACAGCTCGCCGACGCGCCGGTCCATGTCGTGGATTCCCAGGCGCGTCAGGACGGCCCGGGCTTCGCTTTCGATCTGCCAAGCGAAGTTCCGGTCCATTTCCTGCTGGACCTCCAGGAGGCGCCGCCGGACCCGGGCGTCCTCGGGATGGGCCGCCGTATCATCCAGGGCCTGCCGGTACCGCCGCAGCAGGGTCATCATGGGCGAATTGCCCCGGAAAATCTGTTCCAGGACCGTCGCCTGCGGATCGTAGGGCGGGTACTGGGGCAGGTACTCGATGACGCATGCGCCGTTGGGCGTGATCTTGCCCGGTTCTCCCGTTTGGCCGTCCCGGCCGCCGTCCAGTTCGGCCACATGGCGCAGCAAGGTCGATTTGCCCGTGCCGTTGACGCCGAGGATGCCGATTTTATCCCCTGTTTCGATATGAAACGTCACATGTTGGAACAAGACGCGCTCGCCGTAGCTGTGCGCCAAGTCCTCTATGGTAAGAAGCAGCATATTTTCACTCCGTCCGATTTCTTTCCGGGCCCCCGCCCGGGCCTTCCCGCAGGATACCGGGAACCGCCGCGGCGGCGAAGCCGCCCTCCTTGATGGTATACAACAGGTTATTATACAACAAGTTTCCCGGAAAACGCAAAAAGCGGTCTTCCGAAGAAGACCGCCGCGCAAAGCGCCTGTCCCGCGCCTCCCGGCAGGGGACGGCCGGCGCCCGTCAACTTTCACGGAGCTGTGCCAGGATGACACGGGACGACGTCCGCCATTTCAGGACCAGGGCAATGCCAAGATTCAGGAGAAAACACCCGGCAAAAAAAGACAGCGTCAGGGAGTAGCTCCGGGTCCGTTCGTACAGGACGGACAGGGCCAGGGGCCCCATGATGCCCGCCAAGCCCCAGGCTGTGAGGATTTTGCCGTGGATGGCGCTCAGTTCCTTCGTGCTGAACAAGTCCGACAGGTACGCCGGCATGCAGGAGAACCCGCCGCCGTAGCAGGAAATGATCAAGAGGACCAGGACCTGGAAGAGGAAAGCTGTCGTCGTCGAGGACAGCAGGTAAAAAGCGCCTGCTTCCAGGAGGAAAAAGAGGACATACACATTCCGCCGGCCCACATAATCCGATACGGTGGACCAGAAGATGCGGCCGCCGCCGTTGACAAGGCCAATCACGCCCACCATGGACGCCGCTTCGGCCGCCGTCATACCGACCACTTCCTGGCCCATAGGCGAGGCCACGGCCAGGAGGGCGATGCCGCAGGAGATGTTGAGGAAGAAAATCCACCACAGGGCGTAAAAATGCCACGTCTGCAGGGCTTCCTTCGCCGAAAAGGCGTGGACACAGGGCAGCCTCCGTGCCAGTCGAGGATGGTCCGCCAGTTTCGCGGCCGCCGTCTGCAAGCGGGCAAGGGGACGGGCCTTGCTGTCTCCTCCGCTGCCTGCCCTGCCGTCCGCCGGGCCCACGTCCGGCCCGCTGCCCGCGCCGTCCTTCCCGCCGTGTGCCGCCACCGGCAGGCCGTTGGCGCGCAGCCAGGCTTCCGGCGGCGGGGCCAGGTAGAGGGCCGATGCGGAAATCAGCGCTATATAAACGCAGCCCAGGAAGAGGAAGTTCGCCACGAGGCCGAAGTTCGCCACCAGGTACTGCATCAGGGGACCGGCAATCAGGGCCGCAAAGCCGAAGCCCATGATGGCCAGGCCGGTCGCGAAGCCCCTGTTTTTCGGGAACCATTTCACGAGCGTCGATACAGGCGTAATGTAGCCGATACCCAGCCCGATGCCGCCGATGACCCCGTAGAACAGGTAGAGCAGGGCCAGGCTGTGCAGATGCAGGGCCAGGGCGCTGCCGAGCATGCCCGTCCCGAAGAAAGCCGCCGCGGCGAGCCCACTTTTGCGGGGGCCATGCTTCTCCACAAAATCCCCCAAAAATCCGGCAGACAACCCCAGGAACAGGATGGCGATGGAAAAAATCCACGTCACCTCTTTCTGCGTAAAGCCCATGGACGACATAATGGGGCGCGTCAGCACGCTCCAGGCATAGACGCTGCCGATGCAGATATGGATGCCGACGGCAGACAACGCGATCAACCACTTGTTCTTCATGCGAATTCCTCCCTTTCCGGGCGGATGCAAAAAGACCGCCCGGGCACTGATGATGCCCAGACGGTCGGCTTGTTCACGATGCCCCGGTCCACGTGGTTGCTTCCACTGATCCGTCAGTCCCGCAGCACCTTTATTTTGTTGACACCACTACTATACCACAGGCAGCAGCGCCTTGTATAGACCCAGTCCGCAAATTTCCCACAGGACCAGGCCCCGGCGCCGCTTGTTACCAATGGTACTTTTCCCCGTGGCTGATCTTGAAGGCCCGGTAGATTTGTTCCACCAGCAACAGGCGAATCATCTGGTGCGTAAACGTCAGCTTCGAGAAAGACCAGCGGAAGTCGGCCCGCCGGCGCAGCTCGTCCGTGTACCCAAAGGCACCGCCGATCACGAAGGTCAAGTGGCTCTCGCCCCGCAGGGCCAGGCCGTCCATTTTGGCGGCCAGTCCCGGCGAGGTCAGTTCCTGCCCCTGCAAGTCCAGGAGAAAGACATAAGAATGCTCCGGAATCAGTTTCAGGAGCCGTTCCGTCTCCTTCGCCAGGACCTGTTCCTTTTCCGCGTCCGACGGATCCTGGGGCATCTTTTCCTCGGAAATGGACGTGATTTCCAGTTTGCAGAAGGGCTGGAGCCGCTTGGCATATTCTTCCACGCCGGCGGTCAGGTACTTTTCCTTCAACTTGCCCACACACGCGATGGTGATTTTCATGGGATACTCCTTTGTAGGGGCCACTCCCTGGTTCCCCGTCCGCGGCCGCTCAGCCCGGATATTCCTGCAAGGTGACGGACAAGTCCAGGCTCCGTCCGTTCCGCAGGACCGTCACGGTCACCGTATCGCCGGCCTTGTGCTGGTTCATGGCGTCCCGCAAGTCTGCCACGGTTTCTGTCTTTTTGCCCGCGAAGGCCGTAATGATGTCCCCGGTCCGGGCGCCGGCAAGGTCCAGGGGACCCCGTCTGACGAGTTTCATAATCATAAGGCCGTCGTGGAGGTCCGCGTCAAACCCGTAATGGGCCGCGATGGTCTTGTCGATGAGGGAGGCGCCGACGTAGGGATGGGCAACCTTGCCCGTCTCGGCCAGTTCCTTGACAATCGGCTTCACGGCGTTGATCGGAATGGCGAAGCCGATTCCCTCCACGTTGGACACGGCAATCTTGGCGCTGTTGATGCCGATGACTTTCCCGTCGGCATTGACGAGGGCCCCGCCGGAGTTCCCCGGATTGATGGCCGCGTCGGTCTGGATCAGGGTGAATTTCCGCTCGCCCACCTGGACGGAGCGGTTCAAGGCGGAAATCACGCCGACGGTCACACTGCCGCGGAATTCCAGCCCCAGGGGATTACCAATGGCGATGGCCGGCTCGCCGACCATGATATCCGACGAATCGCCGAACTGGGCGACGGGCAGTTCCCTCTTTGCGTCGATTTTCACGACGGCCAGGTCCGTCGCCGGATCCGTACCGAGAATTTTGCCGGGCATCGTCGTGCCGTCGGACAGGCTGACGACGATTTCCGACGCTCCCTCGACGACGTGGTTGTTCGTCACGATCAGGCCCGACTTGTCATAAATGACGCCGGACCCCGTGCCCCGTTCCGCCAGCTGGACGCGATTGAAAAAGTCCCGTACGTAGGCTTTGTTCGTAATCCCTACGACAGCCGGCCCGACCGCGCGGGCCGCTTTCACGATGGGCGTGTTGCGCGCGTCGGACATTTTCTTTTCGTGCTCCTGGGCACTCCGGGCCTGCTCCTGCTGTTCCGTCAGCTTCGTCGTCTCCGCGCCGGCGCCGGGCTTGTTCGAAGCGGAACCGCAGCCCGCCAGGCCCAGGCTCAGAACCACCAGCAGCGCCGCCACGAGGGCCGCTCCCTTGCGGACGATTCCGCGTTCCCCCAACTTAAAAAAGCGATGCTTCATGAGGAATCCTCCATTCATCGTTCTTCGTCACCCTTTCCTGCGACGTGACAAAGAAGCGTATCTCCGCGGCAGGCCGCATCTGCCGTACCAATCCTTCGACCGTGGCCAGCGCCACTTGCGGCGTATTGTTCTCCTGGCTCAGGTGGGCCAGGAAGACTTCCCGGGGCGGCTGTTCCAGAGAAACGAGGAACCGGGCCGCCGCGTCGTTGGCCAAATGCCCTTTGGCGCTGAGGATCCGCTTCTTCAAGGGCAGCGGATAGGGCCCGTTTTTCAGCAGGACCGTGTCGTGGTTGCTCTCCAGCACAAGGACCTCCGCCCCGTCCAGGGCCCGCCGCGCCTGATCGCTCACATACCCCGTGTCCGTCAGGTAGCCGAACCGGTGGTCTCCCAAATGGAACACATACCCCGATGGCTGCAGGGCGTCATGGGACGTGGCAAAACTTTCCACGCGCAAGCGGTGGAACACGACGGATTCCCCTGGCGTCAGGATGTGACAGGCCGGCCAGGCGGAAAAGTCGAGCCGGCATGTGGACTGCATCCCGCGCCATGTGCCGCGGCTGGCGTAGACCGGTACGTCATACTGTTTAAAAAAGGTCGCCAGGCCCCGCACGTGGTCTATATGCTCATGGGTCACAAAGACCGCCGTCAACTCGTCCGGCCGGAGCTGCAGCTCCGCCAGGGCTGTCTTGACGCGGCGGCAGGAAACGCCCATATCGATCAGGAAGTTCCCGTCGGCGCAGCGCAGGAGCGTCGAGTTTCCTTTGCTGCCGCTCGCCAGGACGGCGACCCAGAACACACTGGGGGTCATTCTGCCGCGCCGTCGGCTGCGTCTTCCGCGGCCAGTCTCGCGCCGGCGCTGCAGCCGAGACGGTCCGCCCCCGCCGCCAGCAAGGCCCGCGCCGCTGCCAGCGTGCGGATACCGCCGGACGCCTTGACCTGCAGCCCCAGGGGTTTTGCCGTCCGCGCCAGGAGGGCGACATCTTCCACCGTGGCGCCGCCCGTGCTGAAGCCCGTGCTCGTCTTGACGAAGGCCGCGCCGCCCTGTTTCGCCAAGTGGCAGGCCCGGACCTTTTCCTCCTCCGTCAAAAGACACGTCTCCAGGATGACCTTCACGTCCGCCGGAGCCGCCGCCATGACGACTTCGCGGATGTCTTCGGCCACATAGCCGTCGTTGCCGTCCTTGAGGGCACCGATATTAAGGACCATGTCCACTTCGTCGGCCCCGTTTTCCACGGCGCGCCGGGCTTCCCGCGCTTTCACGGAGCTTTCGTTCTGCCCCAGGGGGAAGCCGACCACCGTCACGACTTTCACGTCCGTCCCCGCCAGGAGCCGCGACGCCATTTCCACGTAACAGGGATTCACGCAGACCCCCAGCAGGCCGTATGCCTTCGCTTCGGCGCAGAGCGCTTCCACATCCCGGACCTGCGCGTCCGGTTTCAGGAGCGTGTGCTCGATATGTTCCCGTAATGCCATTTCCCGTTCCTCCTGTCTTTTTGTCCTACGCCCATTATAACAAAGTTGCCTTCTTTTGGCAGGAAGCGGCCCGGAATTTCACGCAAAATTCACGGCACGACAGCGCGCCGGGACGACGGCGGACGCGCCGGCGCCGAAAAACACGAAAAGGGCGCCTCCCCCTTCGTGGAAAAGACGCCCCTTGGGGCAAACCGGAGTCTGTCGAACCCATCGCGCGCTTCCCCGATGGCTGTCAGTTCGCCGCCTTTTTGCGGCATTCCGGGCAGATCCCGTAGAAATACGCTTCCTGACTTTCGATTGTGTAGCCGCTCTTCGCTTCCGCCTCGTGGACAAAGGCCTTCGTGTCCATCCGCAGGTCGTCGACCCGGCCGCAGCACAGGCACTGGATATGCTGGTGATCCGAAACATCCGCGTCGTAGCGGAAGCTTTCTTCCCCCGTATTCAGTACCTTGATCAAGTGCAGCTTGTTCAGGATCTCGATGCTTTTGTAGACCGTGGCAAAGCTCATACTCGGGAATTTCGGTTGCAGCTGCGCGAAAAGCATTTCCGCATTCGGATGTTCCTTGGTATGGGCCAGGCTGTCATAGACCGCGAGCCGCTGCGGCGTGACTTTATACCCATTGTCACGCAGCACTTTGGCCACTTCCATTCCAGTCAACATAAATGATGCCTCCTTCTCCGAAAGCCACCAGACGGTTGGAACAACCGCCCTGCTTGCGTGGACTTTCTTCAAACTAATAATAATTTTCCCCTTTGTCTATTATACGCATGCTTTGTCAAAATTGCAAGTATTTCTAACGGCTGTCAACGAATAATATTTATTTTCATAGACATCCATACAGTTTTTTCCTTCTCTTTCTTCCCCACCCCGTCCGGGCGCGCCGCGGGGACATCCTGGCCCGGCGCCCGCCGCTCCCGCTGCCCCGGCAGGCGTAAACGGGCAAAAAAAAAGCCCTTCGAAAAGGGCCAAATGAGGGGCTGTTTAACTGTACGTTTAATATATCATGTTTGTATACAAAATGCAAGCCCCGAAACGAGATCTCCTGCCGGCCGTTCTCCCGTCCGGCAGGTCCCGTCCCCGCGCGGCCTTACCGGAAATCCTTGCCCAGGAAAATCGTGCCGTCGTATCCGGCGTCCTTCACGTCGCGGGACTTCGTCACATGGCGGAAAGGAATGCGGCGCAAAGAGGCCGAAACGGCGTTGCCCGTGCTCGTGCCCAGGACCACCGTTTCCCGGATGGGGTTGCCATCGCCCTGCACAATGACCCGGAACCCTGCCCGCTCCAGCTGCAGCTTGGCCTTGTCGGCCAGGGCGTCTTTGCCCGTACAGTTGACCAGGTGGACCAGGTACGTCGCCCGCGCCTCACCGGGAACCGCGGCCTTTTCCGCTGCGGCTGCCTTGCGGGTTTTTTCCGCTTCGGCGGCTTGCTTCCGGGCTTCCTCTTCCGGCGCCTTCGCCTTTTCCTGTGCCGCTTCCTTCGGCACTTCCGATACGGCGGCCGGCTCTTCGTACACTTTTTCCAGGGCTTTCGTATTGGCGCGGAATTCGTCGCTCATCTGGGCGTCCTGCATCTTCGCCATCAGCTCCCGCGTCTTTGGGATATCCGGCAGCCAGTAGGAAATGCCGTCGATGTACTTCGGCGTGCCCGGCACCATGGCCATCTTCAGGCCGCCGGCCTCCATCATGTCGTGGAGGGCCTTGCCCATGCGCAGCATATCCTGCATGCCCATATCCGTCTTGATCATGGACAGGATTTGCTTGGCCAGGCTCGGGATGCGGGCAATCATATGGCCCGACGTGATTTTCTGGTACATGGCCAGGATGAATTTCTGCTGGCGCCGGATCCGGCCGATGTCCCCCTCGCCATCGCGGAAACGGACATACTGGATGGCCGTGCGGCCGTCCATGTGCTGCAGGCCCGGCTGCAGGTCGATCTTGAAATTGTCGTAGGGATCGTAGTAATACATCCGCTTCTCCACGTTGATGTCGATTCCCCCGATGACGTCGACCAGGTCCTTAAAGCCCTGGAAGTCGATGACGACATAGTGGTCGATGCGGAGGCCCAGCAGGTCCCGGACGGTCCGCTGGGTCAGCTCGTGGCCGCCGTAGGCATAGGCCGCGTTGATTTTATCCCAGCCATGTCCCTGGATCTTGACCCGCGTGTCCCGGGGAACCGAAAGCAGGGCCGCCCCCTTATTGTCCGGGTCCATCATCACGACGAAGAGCGTGTCGCTGCGCCCCGTATCCCCTTTGCGGGTGTCCGTGCCCAGGACGACAATATTCGTCTTACCCGACAGCAGTCCCTCCGGCGCGTCGTCGCCCCACAGGTACCGCAGTCCCCAGCCCGTAGCGGCCAGCACGACGAGAAGCAGCGCAATCAGTTTATGCAAAATCCACCAGCCCCTTTCGGAAACGTTCCAGGAACCCGTGGAGGATGGATGCCGTAATGCCCCAGATCACGCGGCCCTGGTAGGTATAGAAATAAATGGGATACTTACGTACGCGGCTCCAGTCTTTCGGGGTCTGGGGCATCAGGTCGTACGGAAAATCGTCGAGATGCGTCATGGTCACGACGGACGTGGCCACCCGCGGCTCCTGCGCCAGCAGATGCCGGAGCGGGACCGTGAAGAGCTCCGCCACTTCGTCGCGATTAAAGTGCCATTGCCGGTAGTCCGGGGCGGATACGAGCAGGCGATCCGCCGTCTCCCCCCGATTCGACGGATCGAGGCGACACCCCTCCTGCCCGGGCTGCCAGACCCCGACGAAGGGATAAATCATAAACGTATTGTGGGCCGAGAAAAAGTCCAGGGTTCCGCAAAGGCGGATGTCCACGGGGCGGACACCCAGTTCCTCCATGGCCTCGCGCACGGCGGCCTCGGCGAAATTGCGGTCCCCCGATTCGCGGCTGCCGCCGGGGAAGCTGATTTCCCCGGGCTGCCAGTTCAGCGTATTGGAACGGACCTCAAAAACGAGTTCCGGTCCTTCGGGCCCCGGCAGAAAGAGCAATAAAACAGAAGCAACCCGCGAGACCACACCGACGGGGTCGAGGTGCGGCTTGCGGGTTTCCATTTCCGTCTTGAGCCAGCGGGCCATGTTTTCCAAATCGTGTTTCATTTCGCAAACAGTTCCCATAAAATAACGACCACCGCGCCAGGAATGCCGAAGAAACCGGCAACGAGGGCCTTGAAAATCGTAATGTGGACGCTGAGATGGAACAGGGAGCCCACCAGGTTAAAGAGCCACAGCATAAGGGCCCCGATAATGCCGTTCCAAACCAGCTTGAACGGCAGGGCCAGCAGGTGTACCACCAGCCAGAGCACCACGACGGCGCAGAACAAATATAATAACATCTCCATAAGGAAGCCTCCTTTTCCATGCGGGACAGGCCCCGCGCCTTACAGGACCGTGCGATTTTCCAGGGCCTTGGCGAGGGTCACTTCGTCGGCGTATTCTAGGTCGCCGCCCATGGGCAGGCCCTGGGCAATACGGCTCACGCGCACGTCGAAGGGCCGCAGCAGCTGGGCGATATAAGACGCCGTCGCCTCGCCTTCGACATTGCTGTTCGTCGCCAGGATCACTTCGCGCACCGTGCCTTCGGAGACCCGGTGGACCAATTCCTTAAGTTTCAGGTTGTCCGGGCCGACGCCGTCCAGGGGAGACAGGCAGCCGTGCAGGACGTGGTAGACCCCCTGGTAGCTATGGCTCCGTTCCATGGCCATGGCATCCTGTGGCTGCTCGACCACGCACAGGGTGCCGTGGTCCCGCTTCCCGTCGGCGCAGATGGTACAGAGCTCGCTATCCGTCAAATTGAAACAGATCCGGCAGAAATGGACCTGCTTTTTTGCCGCCACCAACGTTTCGGCCAGCCGGCGCACCTCGGCTTCGTCCATATCGATAATATGGTAGGCCAGACGCAGGGCGGACTTGCTGCCCACGCCGGGCAGGCGGCGCAGCTGGTCGTACACATTATGGAGCGGCTTGATGAGGCCGGCCATATCACATGCCCGGAAGCTTGACGCCGCCCGTGATTTTGCCCATTTCCTCTTCGCTGACGCGGTCCACTTCCTTCATGGCTTCGTTGACCGCCGCCACGATGAGATCCTGCAGCATTTCCACGTCTTCCGGATCCACGGCCTGCGGATCGAGGACGAGGGAGTGGACTTCTTTTTTGCCCGTGACGACGACCTTGACGGCGCCGCCGCCGGCCGTGGCCGTAAAGGTGCGGGCCTGCAGCTCCTCCTGGGCCTGCTGCATCTGGGCCTGCATCTTCTGCACTTTCTGCAGCATGCCTTGCATATTTCCCAACCCGCCCATGCCGGGGAATCCTCTCATACCTTTGCTCATGTCTTTTCCTCCTCTGCAGAGCGCCCAGCCGGCGCCCGTTTCTTGCTACAAAATAGTATATCCCGGTCGTCTTGTCAACCGGAGTTTGTTAAGTTTTTCCGAATTTTCCACGGCCGAGCAGGGGCCTCCCGTTGCGGATGGCCTGTTGCCCGCACGTCCCATGGGGGCCGCCCTGTGGTTACACTTTATGCACCGTACCGTGGAAGAAGGCCGCGGCCTTGCGGACCCCTTCCGGCGCCCCGGCGGCCTCATCCTGCGCCGCCGCGCCATGGGTCCCGGACGACTTCGCCGGCCGGGACGCGGCCGACGGGCCATTCCCGACGACGCCGTCCAGGCGGATGGAGCGCCGTGACAGACGCAGCAGGGCGTCTTCCAGGACAGACCGGTAATCGTCGCGCAGGACGCGGTCCCGCAGGAATTTGCTCTTGAACCCCACCACGAGGACATCGCCCTCCAGGGCCAGGACCTGGCCGTTGCGGGCGCAGGACTCGATGGCGAGTTTCTTTTCCTCTTTCAGCTGCTGCAGGGCGTTTTTCCAGAGCTGCTCCCCTTCGTCCCATTGGCCGCCATACGCCTCATATTCCGTGCCGCTGTCCGTGAGGGCCACGGGCCGGTCGGATGCCGGCGCCGGTTCGGGCGGCAAGGGCGGCTTCGGCTTCGGCGCCGCCACCGGGGTTTCTGCCGGCGGCACCGGTTCTGGTTCCGGAGTCGGTTGGGGTGCGGACTTGGGCACGGATTTAGGTTCCGGCGCCGGTTGGGGCGCGGGCTTAGGTACGGATTGGGGCACCGCCACCGGCCGCGGCAAAGGCGCCGGGGCCGCGGCCACAGGCTGGCCCTGCCGCAGGGCCGCCACCTGACGCTCCAGTGCCTCGATCCGTTCGGCCAGGGCGCGCAGCGTCGCCGGCGCCGTGTCGCACATCTGGTACAGGCACAGTTCCGCCGTGACGCGGCTCCGTGTCGGCGCCGTCAGCTCCTGCAGGGCCCGGCGCAGGATATCCTGCATTTCCAGGAGGCGGCCCCCCGTGTAGAGCGGCGCCAATTCCGCCAGGGCTTCCGCCGTGTCGGTCACATAAATGGCCTTGTACTCCGGGTCTGCCTTATACAGCAGTACAGCCCTGTAATAGACGGACAATTCGCGCAGGATCTGCCGCACGTCTTTCCCGTTCGCCACCAGGCGATCCAGAGTTTCCAGCGCGCCCGCGATATCCCGCCGCCCCACGGCGCCGACGAGGGCACGCATTTCTTCCTGCCCAATGGCGCCGCGGGCAAAGCGCACGACATCCGCCGTGACCGTATCGGCCATGACGCTGCACTGTTCCAGCAGGCTCAGGGCGTCGCGCATCCCGCCTTCGGACGCGGCGGCGACCAGGCGCAGGGCCTCGTCGTCGGCCCCGATGCCGCTGGCGTCAGCGACCATGCGCAAGTGGCCGGCGATTTCGTCCAGCGTGATGGGACGGAAATCGAAGCGCTGGCACCGCGAATGGATGGTCGGCAGGACCTTCTCCGGTTCGGTCGTCGCCAGGATAAAGACGACGTGTTCCGGCGGTTCCTCCAGGGTCTTCAGCAACGCGTTCCAGGCGTCCGTGGACAGCATGTGTGCTTCGTCGATGATATAGACCTTGTAACGGCAGCCCGTCGGCGCGAAATCCACATTCTTATTCAGGTTTTTGATGTCTTCCACACTGCGGTTCGACGCGGCGTCCATTTCCTGGACGTCAAAGGATCGGCCTTCGGCGATAGCGCGGCAGTTTTCGCAGACACCGCAGGGATGGCTCGTCGGACCGTGTTCACAGTTCAGGGCCTTGGCGAAGAGGCGGGCTGTCGTCGTCTTGCCCGTGCCGCGGGGTCCCGAAAACAAATAGGCATGCCCGACACGCCCCGTATCGAGGGCGTTCGCCAGGGCCTGCTTCACCGGGGCCTGACCGACGATTTTTTCAAAGGTGTCGGGCCGCCAGCGTAAATATAAAGTTTGGTACTCTTTCGTTGCTTCCATCACACGCGCCTTTCCGGCTGCGTCATCGTACAGGACGCGCCTGTTCCCACTGGATTTGGCTTTCCTTACCATTATATCGAACTTTTCAGACCGCCGCAACAAAGACGGGACCGCAAAGGGCAGCAAAAAAAGGCAGCCCGGGCAAGCCGGACTGCCAGCGATTTCCTTGTAAAGCTGCAGCGGCAGGCACCCCCGCGGCACATGCCGGGATTCGCTTAGTGCTGCTACCTTCCGGTCCTGACACGGTTCACGAGCCGTCATTGCGCAGGACCTGCCACTACAGTTTTACAAAAAGACCGGTTATAAAAAAAACCGCACAGGCGGTCTGTTTTAAAGTGGCGGAGAGAGAGGGATTCGAACCCTCGGTACGGTTTCCCGTACACACGCTTTCCAGGCGTGCACCTTCAACCGCTCGGTCATCTCTCCGGTTGTAGGAATAAAAGGATATAAAATTGGGCGTGACCTGTTCAGTCACGTAAATCATTATAAGGTTTAACGGGCTCCCTGTCAAGGGCAAATCTCCGATTCTCCCCATGACCCGGGTCCGTTCCCGGCAGGGGCGCAGGCCCCCGCCGGAAATTTACCCCAAGTCTGGGAACGAATCCCAGGCCTTGGTCAATCGTCGTCCACATCGTCGGGAATGATCCACAGGGAACGCGTCGCCATGGTGGCGATATTCCGGGCCGTACTCTGGCGTAGGAGGTCCCGCACGGCCCCTTCTTCGGACGGCGCCGTAAAGATAAGGCTGCAGTCCTCTTCCTCGGCAATGCGGCACACTTCATGGGACGCCGCGCGGCCCCGGACCAGCAGATAGCGGGCGCGGATGCCGAAATCCTGCATTTCCGCCTGCAGTTCTTCCAACATCTCCTCGGCCACCTCGCAGGCGCCGCGGTATTCCCGCCGGTCCCGCGGATCTTCCAGGACGTGGACAAAAATGACTTCGCCGACTTGCTCCCGCAGGTTCCGCAGGATGCGCAGGGCGTTCAGGGACGCCCGGGAAAAATCCGTCGGCAGCAGGACGCGGCGCAGGTAGTCGTGTCCTCGGTACCCTCCCTGCAGCAGGAACGTCGGCACGTCGGCGCGGGGAAAGACGCCCCGGAGACGACCGTCCGGGAAAGGGCCTTCCCCAGCGGAACATGACGGCGACTCGCGTATGACGAGGTCCATATCCCGGTCATAGACGAGATCCGAAAATTCTTCGGCCCCCGCCGTCCGGAGGGGGTCAAGGATCTGCACATGGGCGTAGCCGGCCTGACGGATTTTACCGGCGTATTCCTCCAGACGGTGCCGCATCCGCGGCAGGCACGCGATTTTTCCGGCAGCCTCCTCCGCCTCCGTCCAAGGCGGCAGGAGGAAGACCTCCGTCTCCGGACTGACACAGAGGCTGTAGAAAACTTCCAGCAGACAGTCCGTCTTTTTCGATAAGGTCAGGACCAGCAGCACTTTATTGAACATACGCTTCTCCCGCGGCCCTTCCCCGGCAGGGGCTGTCCCCCGCCGGGCCGGCCGCCGCTGTCATCAATACGTCTTCAGGACTTTGCCCGGGTTGAGGATATCCAGCGGATCCAGGGCTTTCTTGATATCCTTCATCATCTGCAGTTCCACCGGGTCCGTATAGGCCTCCAGGGCGTCGACCTTCTTGGCGCCGATGCCGTGTTCCCCGGAAATACGGCCGCCCAGGCTGTAGACGAAGGGATAGGCGATGGCGTGGAATTCCGCTTCCTGCCGGATCCATTCTTCGTCGGACATGTCGCCCTTCATGTGCAGGAAATGAAGGTTGCCGTCCCCGGCGTGGGCCAGGCAGAACATGGTGAAGTCGAATTTTTTCGCTTCCGCCACCAGGTGTTCGATGCATTCGGCCAGTTTGTCCACCGGCACGACGAGGTCGTCCGACTCGGCGACCTTGCTCAGGGAGCGCGTCGATTCGAGGCAGTTCTTGCGGACCGTCCAAACCCGTTCATCCGCTTCGAGGACGTCGATGGCGCCCGATTCCTCGCAGATTTCCGCCAGTTTTTCCAGCTTCGCGTCGGCATCCTCTTCACTGAAGGTTTCCATGCTGACAATCAGGTAGCAGGCCTTTTCGTTGTCCGCGTGGGGCAGCTGGATTTCCGTATAGTCACAGGCGCTCCGCAGGAAGTTGTGGTCCATGAATTCGACCGACGTCGGTTCCAGGCCGGCCTTCAGCAGGCTCGGCACGAGGGTGACGGCCTTGTTCAGGTCATCGTAGACGGCGGCCACGTCCACTTTGAACGGAGGCAGGGGCAGCAGCTTCAGCGTCGCTTTCGTGATAATGCCCAGGGTGCCTTCGGAGCCCATAACCAGCTGTTCCAGGCAGTAGCCCGTGGTCTTTTTCTTCAGACGGGCGCCGAGGTTCGTGATTTCGCCCGTCGGCGTGACGACTTCGACGGCGTAGATCTGGTCCCGCGTCGTGCCATAGCGGACGGCCTTGTTGCCGCCGGCGTTGGTAGCAATGTTGCCGCCGATGAGGCAGCTTTCGGCGCTGCAGGGATCGCCGGCGTACAGCATGCCCTTTTCATGGGCAGCCTGCTGGATATCGAGGGTCCGCGCGCCGGCTTCGACGATGGCGTACATGGCGTCCGTGTTGATTTCCAGGATCCGGTTCATCTTTTCCAGGCTCAGGACGATGCCGCCCAGGGTCGGGATGGCGCCGTCGGACACACTCGTGCCGGCGCTGCGCGGCGTGACAGGGATCACGTACTTGTTGGCCAGCTTCAGGACCGCGGCGACCTGTTCCGTCGAGGTGGCCCAGACGACGACTTCGGGACGGTGCATGAGCGCCGGGTCCGTCTCTTCGTCGGTCTTGAAACGCTCCAGCGTCTCTTCGTCGGTTTTGACGTTGGCCGCGCCGACCGCTTGCTTCAGTTCCTCCAGGACTTCCGGGGTCACGGGATTGTACTTCGTCATAATGGTTACTTCCTTCCTCTTATGTTGTTTCTGGGATGATGTATAGGTTCACGGCGCGGCAATTCCGCGCGGGGACGACAAGGACAGGCCGGGACGTTTCCCCGTGCCTTTTACCGCTGTAGCTTGGCTTCTTCCATTTCCGTGGCGGTCACGCGGGGATTGTGGTATTGCTTGTCCGCCTGGGGACGGAGCCGGCCCAGGCTGACGGCCTGTTTCGGGCACCACTGGGCGCAGGCAAAGCAGCTGACGCAGCCTTCGCCAAAGACCGGCAGGCGATTCTCCAGGGTAATGCACTGCGCGGGGCAGACCTGGACGCAGGTCCCGCAGCCGATGCAGCGCGCCGGATCGACGCTTCGTTCCTTGACGCGGAAGAACTTGTCCAGGACAGGCCAGCCCAGCTTTTTGCCGGCCATCCAGAGCGGGTTGCGCGTCAAATGCTCCTCGTTGTGGACGCGGTCCGCCACATCCCGCGCGATGCGGTCGAGCTCCGTGTCGAGGGACGCCAGCATGGCCTGCTGTTTCCGCGGCGGTGTCGAGAAGAAGATGCTGCCATCGGGCAGGAAGATTTCGTAGCCCGCGGTCATTTCCACGTGGGGGAACCGGCGCCGGGCGACGAGATTCCCCGCCTCGCCCAGGGCGTCGCCTGCCACGGAGCCGGCATTGACGACCGTGAACAAGTACTGGACCGTGTCGGCCAGCTGGAAACGACGAAAAAATTTTTCCACGATAGGAGGCAGTTCCGTGCAATGGACGGGACTGACCACGCCGACCACTTCGTCGCGAATCGTGTAGGGGTCGTCCAGGTAGGCCGGGATGCTGCACACCCTGGCGTCCAGACGTCCTGCCAGACCCTTGGCGATGGCCAGGCTGTTGCCTGTGCCGCTGAAATAGAAAATCCGTGCCAATGAAATCACACCTTCCCTGTTTTTGACATTATAGCACGAACGGACCGCCGGGATAAAGGCCGCCGGCACCGGGCGCCGGTCAATCGCGCAATTTGACGATAGGCTGCTTTTCCCAGGGCAGGTACTGGTTGGACAGGCAGAACTGCCAGGCCTTCCAGCGTTCGTCCGGATCCGTCGTGGCAGCCGCTTTGGCCACATCGCGTTTGCCTGCCTCCGACAAGGGGAACCAGGCGTAGGCGTCTTCCAGCAGCGAACAGGCGTCGACGGTCCTGCCGTCTTTGTGCGCCTGTTCCGCCAAAAAGCGCAGGCTGTAGAACAAGTAGGGATTGACCTTGTCGTAGACCGGATCCGGTTCCATCGGTACCGGCGCGTGGCTTTCCTTCCGCTCCTCCCCGGCCATGCGTTTCGCGTCGGCCAGGGCTTCGTCGCGGCGGCCGCTTTCAGCCAGGACGTTCAAGCGGCGGTACCAGATGTCACCGCGGGCTTCCGTGTGGAAACGGTAGGGAAACTCCCGGCAGATCTGAAAGGCCCGGTCCAGGTACTGGAGCGTGGCGTCGCCGTTTTTCGTCAGTTTCCAGATGATATCCGCCACGTCGCGCAGGCTCAGGACGAAATGTTCCGCTTCGCACATGCCTTCGGCGGGATGGTCCGCCAGGTCGGGCCGCACGTCGTTCACAAAGGTGCTGAGGACCGTCAGGGCCCCCTCCAGATCCTTCGTGAAATAGAGGACGCGGCCGACAATGGCCCGGCAGACCCAGTTGTCCTTGTCGCTGACGAAACTGGCCGGCACGGGCCACTCGCCGGTGGTGCACTGGGTGACATACTGCTGCCACTCTTTGTTTTCGATTTCTTTCATGGGACCCCTCCATTCCGCTTCATCGTATTCCCTTCCAGGGCACGGGCCTGCCCCCGCGGCGTTTCCCGGAAGGCAGGCCCGCGCAAAAAGGCCGGCGAATTACTCGCCGGCCCCGTCGTCATTTCTTGTCCCGCACATAGATACGGGGGACCCGCTTGCTGATGTTGCAGGTCAGTTCGTAACAAATTGTTTCGGCCCATTGCGCCGCCTTTTCGAAGGGTAGCTCCTTGCCGCCGAACACAATGACTTCGTCGCCGACTTCGACACCGGGAATATCCGTGACATCGAGCATGGCCTGATCCATGCAGATCCGGCCCACGATGGGCGCGTGCCGGCCATGGACGATCATATACCCCCGGTTGGAAAGCAGGCGGCTGAGGCCGTCGGCATAGCCGATCAGCACCGTGGCCAGCCGCGTCGGCCGCTGGGCCGTCCAGGTCCGTCCGTATCCGACGGTACGGCCTGCCGGCAGGTCCTTCACGAACCCGATCTGGGTCTTGACGGTCATGACCGGCCGGAAGGAATCGTAACAGGCATCGTACCCCTCGACGGCACTGGAAGGACGCATGCCGTAGAGCGTGATGCCCTGGCGGCTCATGTCCCACTGGTACTGCGTCAGCTCGGACAGGCCCGCGCTGTTGGCGATATGTTTGACCGGGATGTGGATGCCTTCGGCCTCAATAGCGCGGACGGCCTTTTCGAAGCGCTCGTACTGCAGCCTCGTGAAATCCTTGTCCCGCTCGTCGGCGGAGCAGAAGTGGGAAAAGATTCCTTCCAGCTCAATATCGGGGCAGGACACGATCTTTTTGGCAAAGTCCGCCACCTCGTCCACCTGGACGCCGATGCGGTTCATCCCCGTATCGACAGCGAGATGGACCCGGGCCTTTTGGCCCGCTGTCGCGGCCGCCTGGGCCAGGATTTCCAGCCGCCGCACATCGAACACGGCCTGGCTCAGCCCGTAACGGACGATGTTGTCCGCCACGCCGGGCATGATGGGCATGGGACCCAGGATCAGGATCGGCTTGTCGATGCCCGCGTTGCGCAGCTCGATGCCTTCCTGCGACAGAGCGACGGCGAAAAAGTCCGCCCCGCTGCGCACGGCTTCCGAGGCGACAGGCACGGCGCCATGTCCGTACGCGTCCGCCTTGACGACGGCACAGAGCTTCGTCGTCGGTTTCAGGAGGCGTTTCGCCTCCCGCACATTGTTCGCCACGGCGTCCAAATTGATTTCCGCCCAGGCCCCGCGTTCCACTTCCATCGCTGGTTCTCCCCTCATCTCATTTTAAAACAGTCTTACTGGCCCAGCTTCTCCAGCAGCATCTTGTTGACCATGCCCGGATTGGCTTTGCCATGGGTTTCTTTCATAATCTGGCCGACGAGGAAGCCGATGGCCTTTTTCTTGCCGGCCTTGAAGTCCGCCACGGACTGCGGGTTGGCGGCAATGACATCGTCCACCATCTTACCCAGTTCGCCCGCGTCGCTGACCTGTTCCAGGCCCAGTTTTTTGACGAGCGCTTCCGGCGCCTCGTTGTCCTTCAGCATTTCCGCGAAGACCTTCTTCGCCAGCTTGCTGGACAGGACACCCTTGTCAATCAGGTTGACCAGGCCGGCCATGTGGTCCGGCGTGATTTTGAAGGCCCCGTCGTCGATTTCGATGCCTTCGGCGTTCAGGAAGGCGCTGACATCGCCCAGCAGCCAGTTGGCCAGGGCTTTCAGGTTCTTCGTCCCCTTGGCGCCTTCATCGAAGTAGTCGGCCATCTTCTTGCTGGATACGATCAGGTCGGCGCTTTCTTCCGGCACGTCTTCCCGCAGGAGGCGTTCCTTGCGCTGGGCCGGCAGTTCCGGCAGCTCTTCGCGGATTTTTTCGATCCAGGCGTCCTCCAGGTTGATGGGCACCAGGTCCGGTTCGGGGAAGTAACGGTAATCGTGGGCTTCTTCCTTGGACCGCATGGACAGGGTGACGCCGTTAACATCGTCCCAGGTCCGCGTTTCCTGCACCACGTGGCCGCCGTCTTCCAGGATTTCGATCTGCCGTTCCGTTTCGTATTCAATGGCCCGTTCCAAGGCGCGGAAGGAGTTCAGGTTCTTAATTTCCGCGCGGGTCCCGAATTCCGTGGCCCCTTCGGGCATAACGGAAATGTTGGCGTCGCAGCGGAGGCTGCCTTCCTGCATCTTGCAGTCGCACACATCCGTATATTCCAGGATGGCCTTCAGCTGTTCCATGTAGGCACGGGCTTCCTGGGCGCTGCGCATATCCGGTTCGGACACAATCTCGATCAGCGGCACGCCGGCGCGGTTGTAGTCGACGGCAGAGAAATCGGACGTGCTGATGGTCAGGCCGGAATGGACCAGCTTGCCCGCGTCTTCTTCCATATGGATCCGGGTGATGCCGATGCGCTTCTTTTCCCCGTCCACCTGGATGTCGATGTGGCCGTTCAGACAGATCGGCTGGTCCCACTGGGAAATCTGGTAGTTTTTCGCCAGGTCGGGATAAAAATAGTTCTTGCGGTCGAACTTGTTGAATTTCTGGATGTCGCAGTTCAGGGCCAGGCCGGCCAGGATGGCGTATTCCACGACCTTCTTGTTCAGCACGGGCAGGGCGCCGGGCATGCCGAGGCAGACCGGGCAGACGTGCGTGTTCGGTTCCGCGCCGAACTCCGTGGAACAGGAGCAGAAGGCCTTCGTCTTCGTCTTCAATTCGGCATGGACTTCCAGGCCGACAACAGTGATATAGTTCTTCATTATTTGTCCCCTCCCAGCGGTGCGTATGCCTTGTGGAATTCCGTCGCCTGTTCAAAGGTATAGGCGGCGCGCAGAATGGTCTCTTCGTCCAGGGCTTTGCCGATGAGCTGCATGCCGACGGGCATGCCGTCCGCGAAGCCGCAGGGGATGGAAATGCCCGGCAGGCCCGCCATGTTGACAGGGATGGTCGTGACATCGAGCATGTAGAGCGTCAGGGGATCCATCTTCTCGTCCAGGGAGTACGCCACGACGGGGGACGTCGGGGTCAGCAGGACGTCGCATTCTTTGAACACTTCGTCAAAGTCCCGCTTGATCAGCGTGCGGACCTGCATGGCCTTCTTGTAGTAGGCGTCGTAATAGCCGGAGCTCAGCACGTAGGTGCCCAGCATGATGCGCCGTTTGACTTCGGCGCCGAAGCCTTCGCTGCGGCTCTTCTTCGTCATTTCGGGAGCGCTCGTGGCGAGCTTGTTGCGGTAGCCGTAACGCACGCCATCGAAGCGGGCCAGGTTGGCCGACGCTTCCGCCGGGGCAATGATGTAGTACGTAATGACGGCGTATTCCGTATGGGGCAGGGAGACTTCCTTGACTTCCGCCCCCAGTTCCTTGTATTTTTCCGCGGCCAGCAGGATCTGTTCCTTGACCTTCGGATCCGTGCCTTTCCCGAAGAATTCCTTCGGCAGGCCGATGCGCAGGCCTTTGACATCCTGGCGCAGGGCTTTCGTGAAATCAGGCACGTCCACCGGCAGGGACGTGGAATCGTGGGCGTCGACACCACAGATGGTGTTCAGGACGAGGGTGGCGTCGGTCACGTCGCGCGTCAGCGGCCCGATCTGGTCCAGGGACGACGCGAAGGCGACGCAGCCATACCGGGATACGCGGCCGTACGTCGGTTTGATGCCGACGATGCCGTTGAAGGACGCCGGCTGGCGGATGGATCCGCCCGTATCGGAGCCCAGGGCCCAAATGGCTTCCCCGGCCGACACGGCCGCGGCGCTGCCGCCGGATGAACCGCCAGGCACGCGGTCCAGGTTCCAGGCATTGCAGGTCTTCTTGAAATAGGAAGTCTTCGTCGTGGAACCCATGGCGAATTCGTCCATATTCGTCTTGCCCAGGAAGATCGTCTCGTCCTTGCGCAGGTTTTCAATGACATGGGCATCGTACACGGGAATGAAGTTGTCCAAAATGTGGGACGAGCAGGTCGTGCGCAGCCCCTTCGTGCTGATGTTGTCCTTGATGGCGCCCGGAATACCGGCCAGCGGCTTGATCTCCTGGCCGGCGGCAATCATGGCGTCGACCCTGGCGGCCTGCTTTAGGGCGTTTTCCTTGTCCAGCGTCACATAAGCGGCGACCTTGTCTTCCACGGCGCCGATGCGGTCATATACCGCGTTGGTCAGCTCCACGGAGCTGATTTCCTTCTTTTTTAACTGTTCATGGAGTCCATGAACGGTCTGATCGTATAAATTCACCGTCGTATCCCCCTTCTTATCCGATAACGCGCGGAACCTTGAATCCGTCGTTGTGTACGGCAGGCGCGTTTTTCATGGCCTCGTCGTGGCTGACCCCCGGGACCACTTCGTCTTCGCGCATCACATTATAAAGCGGAAGGATACTGAAGGTCGGTTCGATCCCAGCCGTATCGACCTTCTCCAGGATATCGGCGTATTCCAGGATCTGGTTGAACTGTTCCGTAAACATGGGCATTTCCTCTTCGGAAATTTCCAGGCGGGAGAGTTCAGCAATGTAGCGTACATCTTTTTCCGTTACTTTCATAGTTTCACCCCTGTTAAATCATTCGCGGGCACCCTGCCCAAAAATAACACTTCATATTATAGCACAAATGGCAAGGACTACCAAACCTTGTCCCACTTCGTCATGGCGCGGACGGCGCATCCCGGAAAACCGCGCCGGGATGTTCCTTCCGGATGGTTTCCGCCAGTTCCCGCTTCAGGCCCTCCTTTTCCCGGCCCGTATCCTGACGCAGCACCGTCCCGTCCTTCAGGCGGATGGTCCCGGTCACCTTGCCGGCCAGGAACGTGATTTCCACGAGGGAGTCCAGGTTCAGGCTGTCGTCCTCCAGGCTGCCCGTGAAGCGAAGCGAGGCGCCGCGCTGCCACTGGTATATGTGCGGGTCCGCTTCCGTGGGAACATACTGTTCCGCCGTCATGGCCACGTCATAACGTCCCTTTTTCCCTTCGACGGGCCGGATATCCGCCTGCACGACGGACCGCCCCATCAGGGGGACCTTCACGATGCCGATCCATTGGCCCGCGAACGGATCCCGCACGGCATGCCAGAGGAAACAGCCCGTCAGGACTGCCAATAGGAAGAGGACGGCCAGCAGGACCGGCCAACGGCGTATTTTCATTATCTGCTCCTTCCTGTTTCCGCCTGTTCCCTTTTTAGAACAGGGGATCCATGCCCCCGTCCGTCCGGGGTCCCGGCGCGGGGGACGTTTCCGCGGCGGCATCGCCTGCCGGGGCCGGGGTCGGTGCAGCCGTCCCGGCCGCACCGCTGCGCAGCAGCTCCAGGAAACGCTCTTCGTCGAGGACGGCCACGCCCAGGGCGCGGGCCTTGTCCAGTTTGCTGCCGGCCGCTTCGCCGGCGACCACGTAATCCGTCTTTTTGCTGACGCTGCCCGTCACGTTGGCCCCGGCGGCGCGCGCCATGGCCTGGGCCGTGGCGCGGTCCAGGGTCGGCAAGGTACCCGTAAAGACCAGGGTCTTGTGGAAGAACACGTGCTGTTCGTTTTCCTGGCGCCGTTCCATGACCATCTTCACGCCGGCCTCTGCCAGCCGGCGGAGGAGTTCCTGGTTGGCGGGGTTCGCGAACCAGGTCACCAGGCTCCCGGCAATGACGTCGCCGATATCCCGGCACTGGGCCAGGGTCTCCTTGTCCGCCGCCATCAGGGCCTCCATGGACCCGAACCGTTCCGCCAGGATCCGGCCGCCCTTGGCGCCCACATGGCGGATACCCAGGGCGAAGAGCAGCTTATCCAGGCCGGCGTCCCTGCTTTTGGCGATGGCCTGGAGCAGGTTGTCCGCCGATTTCTCGCCCATGCGGTCCAGCTGAATCAGCTGTTCCTTCGTCAGGCTGTACAGGTCTGCCGGCGTCTTTACCAGGCCCGCCGCCAGCAGCTGGTTGAGGAGGGCCGGACCGCAGCCTTCGATGTCCATGGCGTCGCGCGACGTGAAATGGATCAGGCCTTCGCGGCCCAGGGCCGGGCAGTGGGGATTGGTGCAGCGGTACGCCGCCTCTCCTTCCTTGCGCACGGCAGGCCAGCCGCATTCAGGGCACTCCGCCGGCATGGAGAACGGCTGGGCGTCCGCCGGGCGCAGTTCCTTCACGACGGACAGGACTTCGGGGATGATTTCCGCCGCCTTGTTGATGACCACCGTATCGCCGATGCGGATATCCTTTTCGCGGATAAAATCCTCGTTGTGCAGCGTGGCGCGGCTCACGGTACTGCCCGACAGTTTGACCGGCGTCAGCACGGCCGCCGGGGTCAGAACCCCCGTGCGGCCGACCTGGATGACGATGTCTTCCAGTTTGGTCCGCGCCTGTTCGGGCGGATATTTATAGGCAATGGCCCAGCGGGGATCCTTCCCCGTGGCGCCCAGCAGTTTCTGTTCCCAGACAGCGTTCAGCTTCGCCACTGCGCCATCCGTATCGTAGGCCAGGGTGCGGCGCCGCTGTTCGTGGGCCGCGATAAAGGCCAGGATAGCGTCGGCGTCCTTGGCCACGCACCAGTGTTCGGGCGTCGTGAAGCCGTACTTTTCCAGGGTCCGCAGGCACTCCGCCTGGGTCGGCGGCTCCGCCGGCCCCACCAGATAGTAGGCAAAGAAGCCCAGGTCGCGTTTTTCCGTCACGGCCGGATCCAGCTGCCGCAGGCTGCCCGCCGCGGCATTGCGGGGATTGGCGAACTCCGTCCCGCCGGCCTCGGTCCGTTCCTCGTTCAACTTCCAAAAGGCCTCGCGGGACATGTAGACCTCGCCGCGCACGTCCAGGCGGTCCGGCACGGGTTCCCCCTGCCGGTACGGTGAGGCGCTTCGGGATGGAGCGGATGGTCCGTACGTTGGCCGTCACGTTTTCGCCCACCTGCCCATCCCCGCGGGTCGACGCCAGGACGAGGCGTCCTTTTTCGTAGATCAGGGAACAGGCCAGCCCGTCGATCTTCGGTTCCATGACATATTCCACGGCCGCGTCCTGGGGCAGGGACGCCCGAATCCGCCTGTCGAAATCCCGCATCTCCTGCGCGCTGTACACATTGCCCAGGCTCAGCATGGGAATCTGATGCCGCACCTGCGTGAAGCCCGGCGCCACATACCCGCCGGGCCGCCGCGTGGGCGAATCGTCGGGCACCTCCTCGGGGAACAGGGCCTCGATGGCGCGCAGCCGGTTCGTCAGGGCATCGTATTCGGCGTCGCTCACTTCCGGATCGTCAAGCACATAGTACTGATACTCGTGGTGCCGGATCTGGCGGCGCAGTTCCGCCGCCTCCGCCAGCAGGCCTTCCTTCGTCTCGCCCGGCCGCGGTTCCGCCGCCCCGTATTGCACTGTCTCCTTCGTCGCCATATCGTCTCTCCTGTCTCAAAGCTTCTTCAAAACGGCGTATTTCGTCAAAAGGCTCCGGATCCCGCCGCCGGCGAAAGCCACTTTGACTTCCTGCCCATCGGCGGTCTGCTTGACACTGACCACGGTACCTTCGCCGAATTTCTTGTGCAGGACCCGGTCGCCGGCCTGGAAGGCGCCGCCGGCCCCTTCGGCGCGGGGCGGCACATAGTCCAGATGGACCTTGCTGAACAGGCCCTGCGTCTTTTTGCGTTCTTCCTGGAACCGCCCGCTGAACGGGCGGGATTCCCGGTCCGCGCCGGCGGCGCCGCCGCGGCCACGCGCGCCGTACGGGTTCCCGTACGAGTTCCCCTCGGGCCGTTCATATGTATGGACCAGCCGGGCCGGGATTTCCGACAAGAAGCGGGACTCCAGGTTTTCCTGCGTATTCCCGTAGAGGGTGCGCGTAGCGGCGCCGCTTAGGAACAGATACTTCTCCGCCCGCGTGATGCCTACGTAGCACAGGCGCCGCTCCTCTTCCAGTTCGCGGTCGTCCGACAGGCTGCGGGAATGAGGGAACAGACCCTCTTCCATGCCCACGAGGAACACAACGGGAAACTCGAGGCCCTTGGCCGAATGGAGCGTCATGAGGGTGATGCGGTCCTCGTCGAGGTCCGCGTCGTCGATATCCGACACCAGGGCGACGTGTTCCAGGAAGGAAGCCAGGGTCTTTTCCTCACTCTCTTCGTACACGAAATCCTTCGCCACGGACTGGAGCTCTTCCAGGTTCGCCGCCCGGCTTTCCGCCTCGGGCGTGCGCTCGGCCAGCAGCTCGTCGAGATAGCCCGTCTTGTGGATGACGTCGGCAATCAGGACTTCCATGGGCACCTGGTCCACTTCGCCCATGAGCTCGAAGAGCAGCGTGCTGAACTGTTCCAGCTTCGCCGCCGTCCGGGCCGTGATACCCGGCACCTGGGAGGCGTTCGTCACGATTTCAAACAGGCTGGCGTTCTGCGCCGCCGCGTAGTCATTCAGCCTGGCCAGGGTGGTGGCGCCGATTCCCCGTTTCGGCACGTTGAGGATGCGCTGCAGGCTCATCGTGTCGTACGGGTTGCAAAGCACCTTCAGGTAGGCCATGGCATCGCGGATTTCGCGGCGGTCGTAGAACTTGACGCCGCCGACCATGGTATAGGCGATGCCGCTCTTGTTCAGGATTTCCTCAAAGACGCGGGACTGGGTGTTGAGGCGGTACAGCACGGCCATGTCGCCGTAGTGCAGCCCCTGCCGCAGCAGGCCCTGGGCCTGTTCCACGACAAACCGCGCCTCGTCGCGCTCGTCCTGCGCCTGGTAATAGACGATCTGCTTCCCTTCGGGATTCTGCGTCCACAGCTGCTTGGGCTTGCGTTCCGTGTTGTGGACGATGACCGCGTTGGCCGCCGCCAGAATCGTGCCTGTGGAACGGTAGTTCTGTTCCAGTTTCAGCACCAGCGCGTCGGGATAATCCTTCTCAAAGTCCAGGATGTTGCGGATATCCGCGCCGCGCCAGCCGTAAATGCTCTGGTCGGCGTCGCCGACGACGCACAGGTTGCCCCGCTCCCCCGCGAGCAGCCGCGTGAGCAGGTACTGCGTGCGGTTTGTGTCCTGGTATTCGTCGATCATGATGTACGAGAACTGGTCCTGGTACTTTTTGCGCACCTCCGGAAACTGCCGCAGCATTTCCACGGCGACCAGGAGCAGGTCATCGAAGTCCATGGCGTTGTTCGCCCGCAGCCGTTTCTCGTATTCCCGGTAGACCTCGTAAATTTTCTGGGCATGGAAATCCATGGCCGTCTTCCCGAACGCGGCGGCATCCCGGAGCTCGTTCTTGGCGCTGGAGATGGCATTCTGCACGTACGGCACGGGGTAACGCTTCTCATCCAGGTTCAAATCCTTCAGGATGCGCTTCAGCAGCGTCTTCTGGTCCGACGCGTCGTAAATGGCGAAGTTGCGGCGGTACAGGCCCGTCACTTCCACCTCGCGGCGCAGGATGCGCGCGCAGAAGGAATGGAATGTCGAGAGCCACACGTCCCTGGCGGCCGCCCCAGCCATGTCATCCACGCGGGTACGCATTTCTTTGGCCGCCTTGTTCGTAAAGGTGATGGCCAGGATCTTCCAGGGCGCGACCCCCTGGTCCAGCAGATGGGCAATGCGGCACGTGAGCACCTTGGTCTTGCCGCTGCCGGCGCCGGCCAGGATGAGCATGGCGCCTTCCGTATGATGTACCGCTTCTTGCTGCTGCGGATTCAGACTTGCAAAACTATCCATGAAAACCTCCTGTTTATATACGTACCATTTTATCATATCAGGGACCCGGGAGGTAGGAAATTTGCGTTAACTTTGTCTGCCCGCGGGATAGCAAAACGCCCGCCGGATACCGACGGGCGCAAGGGTACGGCAGCTCAGTCCCCGTGGGACGGGGAAACGGCGGTATAGACATCGGAAAGGATGGTATGGCCGGCCTCTTTTTCCTTTTTGCGGTGTTCCTCGAAGCGCAGGACTTCGCTCTTGATGACGTCGGACAGGACGATCAGGCTGATCAGGTTCGGGATAGCCATCAGGGCGTTGAAGATATCGGCGATGTTCCAGACCAGTTCCAAGGTCTGCGTGGCGCCGACATAGGCGATCAGAGAGAACACGACACGGTAGATGATGTTGTATTTCGGGGAATCGAACAGGTACTCAAAGGCTTTTTCCCCGTGATATTCCCAGCCGAGGATGGTGGAATAGGCGAACAGCATGATGCCGATGGTAACCACGTAGCCGCCCATGGGGCCGATAAAGCGTTCAAAGGCCGCGATGGTCAGGGCGATGCCTTTCAGCGGCACGCCGTTGGCATCGGTGACGCCCAGGACGCCGGACGAGGCAATGACCAGGCCCGTAATGGTGCAGACGACGATGGTATCGAAGAACGTGCCCGTCATGTTGATGTAGCCCTGGCGGACCGGATCATCCGTGTGGGCAGCAGCCGCCGTGATGGCCGCGGAGCCCATGCCGGCTTCGTTGGAGAAACAGCCGCGGGCGACGCCGTAGCGGATGGAGTTCATAACACTCACGGTAATGGTGCCCAGGACACCGCCGCCGACGGCTTCGGGATCAAAGGCCATGACGAAGATCTGGTACAGGCCGTGGGGAATGGCGGAAATATTGCCGAGGATGCCGGCCAGGCCACATACCACGTAGAGGACGGCCATGGCGGGAACCAGGACGGAAGAAACGCGGGAAATGGATTTGATGCCGCCCAGGATGATGATCAGGGACAGGATGGCCAGGCCCACGCCGGTGACCATGATGGGAACCTCAAAGGTCTGATCCAGCGCGGAAGAAATGGAGTTGGCCTGGGTCAGGTTGCCGATGCCGAAGGACGCCAGCACAGTGAAGAGGGCGAACAGGAAGCCCAGGATCTTGCCGGCGTTCTTGTTCTTGAAGCCATTCTTCATGGTGTACATGGGACCGCCGGCCATTTCGCCCTGGACGTTGACTTCCCGATACTTGATGGCGAGCATGCATTCGCTGAACTTGCTCGTCAGGCCGAAGCAGGCGGAAACCCACATCCAGACCAGGGCGCCGGGGCCGCCGGAGAACATGGCCGTCGCCACGCCGACGATGTTGCCCGTGCCGATGGTGGCCGCCAGGGCCGTCATCAAGGCGGAAAACGGGGAAACATCCCCTTCGCCGAGCGCTTTCGAACGGGCTTCACGGCCGAGCACCTTCTTCAAGGCGTACGGCAGGTTGCGCCACGGCAGGAAGCGCAGCTTGAGAGTCAGGAACACGCCGGTGCCGACCAGCAGCGCCAGCATGACAGGCCCCCATACGAAACTGTCGATGTCGTTTACGAGTTGATTGATATCCATCATGTTTCCCCCCTCTTGGAACAATGGAATTAAATCGACGACTGTAAGTTACAACTTACAGTAACGTTATGTTTGTATTATATTATTTCGTAAATCGTAAATCAATTCATGAATTCAATGTATACATGTATACTTTTAATATAAACGTTGTTGTTTCACAGGTAGACAAAAAGGGAATGCCGCGGCATTCCCTTTTTCAGCATCTTTCTGTAATTTTTCCACATTCCCCGCAGGCCCTTGCCAGGCTGCGTCCGGCATCCCTTTCCCGGCCGGGCTCAGTCCCCGGAACCGGCATTTTCGGCGGCGCGGGCGGAGGCGATGCCCCGGAGCCGTTCTTCCACGGCGTCGAGGTGGGCAAAGTACAGCTTCGTCTCCTGGACGACCACCGGGGACAGCAGCACCAAGGCAATCAGGTTCGGAAACGCCATAAGGCCGTTGGAAATATCCGCCAGGGCCCAGATCGATTCCAGCTTCAGGAAGCTGGCCGACGCGATGATGAGCGTGAAGACGACGCGGTACGGACGGATGGCCCTGGTGCCCAGCAGGTATTCGACGCAGCGTTCGCCGTAATAATTCCAGCCCAGGATGGTGGAAAAGGCGAAAAGGACCAGCCCGACGAACAACAGGTATTTGGCCGTGTTCGGGAAGACCATGCCCAGGGCGCCCGCCGTCATGACGGCGCCGTTGGCAACGCCCGTGTAGACGCCGGTCACGACGAGGCACAGGCCCGTCATGGTGCAGATGATGATGGTATCGATGAACGTGCCCGTCATAGAGACCAGGCCCTGTTCCGCCGCCCATTTCGTCTTGGCCGCTGCCGCCACAATCGGGGCGGAGCCCAGGCCCGCCTCGTTGGAGAAAATGCCGCGGGCAATACCGGAACGCATAGCCACGGCGACGGTGGCGCCAAGGAACCCGCCGGCCGCCGCCGACGGATGGAACGCGTCGTGCAGCACCAGGGCGATGGCCGCGGGCAGCTGCTCACGGAAGGCGACCAGCACGCCGGCCGTAATGCAGATATAGACCACGGCCATGAAAGGCACGACCTTGCTGGACACGCTGGCGATGCTCTTGAGGCCGCCCCAGACGATGATGCCTGTCAGGGCCGCCAGGAAGAGGGACGTGTACAGCGGGTCGATCCCGAAGGTCAGGTTCGTGATTTCGGAAATGGCGTTTACTTGCGTGAAGGTGCCGCTGCCCAGGCAGGCCGTAGCCACGCCGAAGGCGGCGAACATCACGGCCAGAGGCCTGAATTTCGCTCCCAGGCCCGCTTCGATGTAATGCATAGGCCCGCCGGAAATTTCGCCGTTGGCGTCCGTCGTGCGATAGCGGACGGCCAGCAGGCATTCGGCGTACTTGGTCGCCATGCCGAAAAACGCCGCAATCCACATCCAGAACAGGGCGCCGGGGCCGCCGGCCTTGACGGCCGTCGCCACACCGACGATATTGCCCGTGCCGACCGTGGCGGCCAGGGCCGTGCAAAGGGCCTTGAAGCTGTTCACATCGCCGCCCCCGCCACTGCGGGCCGTAAAAATCAGGGCCAAGGCCTTGGGCAACTTCCAGACCTGCAGCAGGCGCAGGCGGAACGTGAGCAAAACGCCCGTCCCCAGCAACAGGACGATTAGGGGCAGGCCCCACACATAACTGTCGATTTGATTCAGGATTTCCGTAAACATCGCGCGTACCCTCCAACGGATTGTCACTTCCGGGCCGGACCCCGGCCGGAACGTTGACAGATTAATGGCAAATCACAAACCTAATTCTAATGTCCTGTAACGCAAAAGACAATTGGTTGGACGCATGTATACACGGATACAGCAAAGAATATTGTATACAAATCCCCATGCAGCGTTTACGGATTGTCCCAAAGCCGCATGGAAAGCGAAAACCCGGACTGGCGACAGTCCGGGTCCCGAGCCCGTTTCCTACACGGAAACAGTTGTGTTTTTCGGATATTTTGTTACATCTATTACAAGAACGACGGTCAGTAGGTCAGGATTTCCGCGCCGGTTTCCGTAATCAGGATGGTGTGCTCCCACTGGGCCGACAGGCTACCGTCTTCCGTATAGACGGTCCAGTCGTTGGCCGAATCGATAAAGACACCCTTCCGCCCTTCGTTGAGCATGGGTTCGATGGTAAAGATCATGCCCGGTACCAGGAGCACGCCCGTCCCCTTCTTGCCCGTATGGGCGACGAAGGGATCTTCGTGGAATTCCACGCCCACGCCGTGGCCGCCGAACTCCTCGACCACGGAATAATGGTGCTTGTGGGCAAAGGCGCCACAGGCCGCGCCCACGTCCCCCAAATGCCCCCAGGGCCTGGCTGCCGCCACGCCCCGCTTGAGGCATTCCTTCGTAATGGCGACCAGGTCCCGGGCCCGCTGGTCCACGCGGCCGATTTCAAACATGCGGGACGCGTCGCCGTAATACCCGTCCACGATCGTAGACACGTCGACATTCACGATATCGCCGTTCCGCAGGACCACCTTGGGATCCGGAATACCGTGGCAGACCTGGTCGTTGACGGAGGCGCAGACGCTCTTCGGAAATCCGCAGAAGCCCAGGGGCGCCGGCGTACCGCCGTTTTTCACGGTGAACTGATACACAATCTGGTCGATTTCCTCCGTCGTCATGCCCTTGCGGATGTATTTGGCGACCTCGTCCAGCACGGCCGTGTTCAAGGCGCAGGCCTTCCGGATTCCCGCAATCTGGGCGGGAGTCTTGATCATGTCCCGCGTCGGGACCTCTTCCCCGGCGAGCTGGTGCAATTTGATTTCGTCGTCCAGGGCCTGGTGGCACGCTGCATACGGTTTGCCGCTGCCACACCAGCACAGCCCGTCTTCCGTCACTTCCAACGGTTTCTTTGTTCCTGTCATCGGTTTCGTCTCCTTCTGTTCCCTTCCCGGCCCGGCGGCAGCTCCCCCCGGGTCCTTCTGCCTGTACTTTTCTCTATTATATACGGAAATGCCCCGGAAGAACCGCGGCAAATTTTAACCTTCTGTGAACAATGGCTTCCCGTAATAATTTATTATACCATTCTTTTGTCTTTTATGTTACAATACTGTCGATTTTAGGGAAAAACCAGATTCCCCGGACAAGCATAAAGGAGGTCCCCCGCGTCATGGATGCATTGTACCAGCTCGCCTATTTCTTCAGTGAATATATTCTCCATTTTGACCGCTATATCCCGGCCATCATGGCGACCTACGGTTCCCTGATCTATTTCCTGCTGTTCCTGATCCTGTTCTGTGAAACGGGCCTCGTCGTGACGCCCTTCCTGCCGGGCGATTCCCTGCTCTTCGCGTGCGGCGCCCTGGCCGCGACGGCCGACAGCCTCCATTTCGGCTACTTCTACGCCATCTGTCTCGTCGCTGCCATCCTGGGCGATACGTGCAATTACTGGATCGGCGAGAAGTTCGGCCTCAAACTGCTCGAAAGCCACAACAGCCTGATTCGGCCGGAACACGTGGAAAAGGCCCAGCGCTTTTACGAAAAACACGGCCACAAAGCTATTTTCCTGTGCCGTTTCGTCCCCATCGTGCGCACCTTCGCGCCCTTCGTCGCCGGGATCGGCACCATGCATTACCGCACGTTCCTCCATTACAACGTCATCGGGGCCGTTGCCTGGGTCACCCTGTTCTCCGGCGCGGGCTACTTTTTCGGCAACATTCCTTTCGTCAAGAACAACTTCGGCCATGTGGCCATGGGCATCATCCTCGTGTCCGTCCTGCCCCTCGTCGTCGAGGTCTGGCGGTCCCGGAAAGAAAAATAACCACACGCAAAAACGGGCGGGAAGCGTATCCAGGCTTCCCGCCCGTTTTGTCTGTCTGTGTCCACCCCATCCTTCCTGCCACACTTACTGCCGCAGGAATCGCTTCAAGGCTTCGGCCTTCTCCTGCCAGTCGGGGCTGTAGGTCCCGCCGCCCTGGGCCGACGACGGCTTGCCGCCGCCTTTGCCCCGGAAGAGTTCATTGGCCTTTTGCACGGCGGCTTTGCAGTCGCCCTGGCCCCCTTCGCCGAGGCCGAAAAGGTAATTCACGCGGTCGCCGCTGTGGTACACCACACCGGCCACGCTGCCCGGAATAGCCGTCAACTTGCCCAGCATGGCCTTGGCCGATTTCGGGTCGTACCCGTCCTCCACGGCCACAAGGACCTTGCTGCCGGCCTGGTTCACCGGCGCGTTGGCGACGAGGACCCGCACTTCCCCTTCCTGCAGCTCTCCGATCTTCGTGCGGAGCTGCTCCTTCAGGGACGCGATTTCCCCTTCCATTTTCCCGATGGCGTCCAGGACCTTGTCCTCGCTCGTGCTCAGGTGGTGTCCTGCCGCCTGGATCCATTCCATCTTGCGGCGGGCGTCTTCCAGGGCCCAACGGCCACAGAGGAACTCGACCCGCGTCCCGCCTTTGTGCTTTTCCAGGCGGGCAACCTTGATCAGGCCCACCGTGCCCGTGGCGGCCGGATGGGTGCCGCAGCACGTGCAGATGTCGCCGCCCTCGATGGAAACGAGGCGCAGGAGGCCCGTAATCTTTTCATTCTTTTTGCGCATGGGAATCGTGGCGACTTCCGTATGCGGTTTGTAGCAGACCGTAATGGGCCGGTCGTCCCAGACCTGGCCGTTGGCGAAATCCTCCGCCTGCATGGCCTGCTCCCACGTGACCTCCCGATCCAGGTCGATCGTGACCAGGCGGTCGCTCATATGGAAGCCAACGTTGTTGGCGCCAAAGAGTTTCCAAAAGGCGTAGGAAAGCAGGTGTTCGCCGCAATGCTGCTGCATGTGGTCCAGACGGGCCTGCCAGTTGACGACGGCCTTGATCTTGGCACCCACCGGGAAGGCTGCCTGGCAGTGGTGAATAATTTCCCCGTTCCTTTCCTGGACATCCGTCACGGCCGCCCCATCGAGGGTGCCCGTGTCGCTCAGCTGGCCGCCCCCTTCGGGAAAGAAAACCGTCCGGTCCAGGACGATGGCGTAGCCGTCAGGCGCGCTTTCACAGGCCGTGACCGTCGCGTCGCATTCCTTCAAAAACGAGTTGCCCTCATATAACTTTTCCGTCATTGCGCCGTCCCTCCTGTCGTGGCCCCGCCGTCGTCCCACAAAAGGAGCTGTCCTGCCGCCAGGGAGTCTTTTGCCCGGATGAGGCGCTGGTTGGCGCTGCCGCGGAACCGGAGCTTCAAGTCCTTTTCCGCTTCATGGAACTCCCCGTCGACCAGGACGTCGACGAAGGACAGGATCTGCCGGACCGTGGCAAGGTCCCCCACGCTGCCGGCCAGCAGTTCGTCATCGTACCGATAGCCCGTGTAGCACCAGATCGTCTTGTGGGGATAGACCCGGTGGAACGTCTCCAGGAGCCGCAGGACCGTGGCCTGGTTGGCCGGGTCCAGGGGTTCCCCGCCCAGGACACTGAGCCCGGCGATAAAGTCGTGGTTGCAGGCCCGGATGATTTTGTCCAGCACCTCCCCCGTAAAGGGATTCCCGTAGGTAAAACTCCATGTCTCAGGATTGAAGCAGCCTAGACAATGGTGCCGGCACCCGCTGACAAACAGGGAGACACGGACTCCCGGCCCGTTGGCGATGTCATGGCGTTTCAAAGCCGCGTAATTCATACTTCCACTTCCCTTTGTTTTTGCCGTGCGCGGCCCCCGCCAAAGTCCTGCGGTCCTTTACAGGTGCAGTACGCGCGACTTGATTTCTTTGGTTTTCCCCACATTCCAAAAGTTCTCGCCCAGGTAGCCGCAGGTCCGGCGGGTAACGGTCATCCTGGCATGGTCTTTGTTGTGGCACTGCGGGCATTCCCATTCGTTATCGTCGTTGATGAGGATTTCCCCGTCGTACCCGCAGACCATGCAGTAGTCGGATTTCGTGTTGAATTCCGCGTACTGGATGTGGTCATAGATAAATTTTATCACAGATTCGAGGGCTTCGAGATTTTTTTCCATGTTCGGCACTTCGACGTAGCTGATGGCGCCGCCGGAAGACACGCGCTGGAAAGCGCTTTCAAACTCGAATTTCGAGAAGGCGTCAATGGGTTCCCGCACATCGACGTGGTACGAGTTGGTATAGTACCCTTTGTCCGTAATGTCCTTGATGGTACCGAAACGTTCCTTATCCACGCGGGCGAAGCGGTAGCACAGGGACTCGGCCGGCGTGCCGTAAAGGGCGAAGCCCAGTCCCGTCTCGGCCTTCCAGCGGTCGCAGGCCGCGCGGAGATATTTCATGACGCGCATGGCAAAATCCTTGCCTTCCGGCGCCGTGTGGCTGACGCCCTTCATGGCCAGGGTCATCTCGTAGAGGCCGATGTAGCCCAGGGACAGGGTGGAATAGCCGTTCAGCAGATACTTGTCAATCCTGGCCCCCTTCGGCAGGCGGGCAATGGCGCCGTACTGCCAGTGGATGGGGCTCACGTCGCTGCGCACGCCCATAAGGGCTTCGTGGCGCGTCATGAGGGCTTCATAGCAGAGCTGGAGCCGTTCGTCCAGGAGTTTCCAGAACTTGTCCTCGTCCCCGGCGGCCAGGATGCCGATCTGGGGCAGGTTCAGGGATACGACGCCCTGATTGAAGCGGCCTTCGAACTGGTAGTTGCCCTTTTCGTCCTTCCAGGGGGCCAGGAAGCTGCGGCAACCCATGGGGCTGAAGACGTTGCCCTCGTAGTTCTCCCGCATCTTCTTGGCGCTGATATAATCCGGATACATCCGCTTGGCGCTGCACTTGGCCGCCAATTCCGTCAGGTAATCGTACTTGCCGCCCGTCAGGTTGTTGTTTTCGTCGAGCACATAGACCAGCTTCGGGAACGCCGGCGTCACGTATACGCCGACCTCGTTCTTGATGCCCTGGTAGCGCTGGCGGATAATCTCCTCGATGATCATGGCGTTCTCTTCGATGTAGGGGTCCCCGTCCCGCAAGTACAGGAAGAGGGTCACGAAGGGCGACTGGCCGTTCGTCGTCATGAGGGTGTTGATCTGGTACTGGATGGTCTGCACGCCGGCCTTGAGCTCCTCGCGCAGGCGCTCGTCCACGATTTTCGTGACGATGGCCGGATCCGCGTTGGCGCCCAGGGCCTCGTAGGCGCGCTTCGTGAACTTGTCCCGGCTGCGGCGCAGGTATTTGCCCAAATGGGACACGTCGACCGACTGACCGCCGTACTGGCTCGACGCGACGGAGGCGATGATCTGGGTCATGACATTGCACGCCACCTGGAACCCCTTGGGCGATTCGATGAGCTTGCCGTTCATGACCGTGCCGTTGTCCAGCATATCGCCGATATTGATGAGGCAGCAGTTGAAGATGGGCTGGATGAAATAATCCATGTCGTGGAAATGGAGGACGCCTTCGTCATGGGCGCGGGAAATCTTTTCCGGCAGGACGATGCGGCGCGTCAGGTCCTTCGACACTTCGCCGGCGATGAGGTCGCGCTGCGTCGAGGCCATGACGGCGTTCTTGTTGCTGTTTTCCTCCATGACGTCCTTGTTGCTGTTGCGGATCAGGGACAGGATGGATTCGTCCGTCGTATTCGCTTTGCGCACCAGGGCGCGGCGGTAGCGGTAAATGATGTAGGCCTTGGCCAAATCGAATTTTCCCGCTTCCTGGATCTGGTGTTCCACCATATCCTGGATGTCTTCCACCAGGAGGCGCTGCTTGTCTTTCTGCTGGACATACCGCGCGATAGCGAGAATCTGGCTGTCCTCCAGCCGCTGCTCCGCCGCGACGGCCGCATTGGCCTTGCCGATGGCCACCACAATCTTCTGGAGGTCGAAATCCACGCTGGAGCCGTCCCGTTTAATCACTTTCTTCACACTCATCGGTCCCCCGCCTTTCCATTTATTGAGAGTAAGTTCTAATAAGTTCTATTTTTAATAGCTAAAACGACCAAACTAATCATAACATTAGTTGGCGGAAACCGCAACTATATCTTGCGATTTCCGCCAATATTTTTTCGTTCTACATCCATATATAGTGTTTTATTGTGGATAACCCTGTGGATGGGCTGTGGAGAAACCGGCCAGGGGTTGCCCGCCCCTCCCGGTCAAAAGAACCCTGCCAGGGCCGGCACATGCCGACTCCACAAAGGGTAGGCGCTCAGGAAGAGGACGATGGCCAGGGCGACCAGGTCCGCCGCCGTAAAGGGATCCTTGGGCATGTTGCCGTACGTGTTGGCGCCGAAACCGCGCAGTTCCATGGACAGGGCCAGGGTTTCGGACTTCGCCACGGCACGCATGACCAAGGGCCGGATGACGATGAGGTAGGACCAGAGGCGCTTCAGGGCGTTGCCCCGGTTGGAATAGCCGCGGCACGACTGGGCGTCCAGGGTCACCGTGCTGTCTTCCAGGAAGTTCGGCACAAACCGCAGGGCCGTCGTCAGCATGAACGCGTACTCCACCGGCATGTGGAAGCGTTCCACCAACGCCTTGGCGATACTCTGGATTTTCGTCGTGGCGAGCATACACAAAAAGGCCAGGGTCATGACGAGCATGCGCAGGCCGCCAAAAAGGGCCACGTCCAGCGGCGAGCCGAAGAGGAGCTGCAGGGCGATCATCATGCCCGTAAACACGCCGAGACCGCCGATGGCCGCCAGCATGGTCTTGCTCCGCTTGATGTAGAGCAGCAGGATGAGCTGCAGCACGAGCAGGCACGCTACAGTCTTGACGGGCAGGATGAACACCCACGCCGTCACGGCCAGGGTAATGATAATCCACGTAAAGGCGTTCAGTTTCATTGGGCCGCGCCTCCTTTCGAAGCGGGGAACCCCGTCCCGTCCAACGCCGCGCCGTCGGGCAGGGCCCCGGCCAGGGCGTCGCAAAAGGCTTCGCAGCCGGTCACGCCCGTCAGGCCGAATTCCAGGGACAGGGTCGAGACGACGGGACGGCGCAGGCCCCAGGCTTTCAGGGCCTCGCCCGTGGCGAAGAGTTCCGCCGGCGTCCCCGTAAAGACGACGCGGCCGTCACACAGCACCAGGGTCCGCTTCGCGTAGCGGCGCACGATGTCCATGTCGTGGGTAATCAAGAGGATGGTCGTCCCCTTCTTTTCGTTCAGGGCCTTCAGATATTCCATCATGGCCCCCTGCTCCGCGGCATCCTGGCCGTTCGTGATTTCGTCGAGGATGAGCGTGCGCGGGTTCAGGGCCAGGGCCGCCGCCACCCCGAGGCGCCGTTTCTGTCCGAAGGACAGGAGGCGCGGGTAATAGTCTTTCAGGTCCGTCAGTCCCATGACGCGCAGGGCTTCGTCCACATTGGCGCGGATATTCGCCTCGGGAAGCTTCTTGACGCGAGGGCCGTAGGCCACTTCCTCGTAGACCGTGTCGGCCAGGATCTGCAGGTCCGGATTCTGGAACACATAGCCGATTTTGTCCGCCAGGTCCGCCGGTTCGTAATGGGCGATGTCGTCGCCGTCGACGAGAATCTGTCCGCTCCGGGGATGATCCAGGGCCATCATCAGGCGCGTCAGGGTCGTCTTGCCGCTGCCATTATGGCCCAGCAGGGCCACGAACTCCCCGTCGCCGATGGCGCAGTTGATGTCCGTCAGGACCGGGATGCCGCGCCGGTAGGCGAAGTTGATATTTTTCGCTTCAATCACGGTTTCCCCTCCTTCCGGACCGCCAGCGGTCCCATGCCGCGTTCCCGCAGTTCATCCACCGCCCCGGCCACGCTCCGCCACAGGCGGAAAGACTGGCCCGTGCGCGCCTCCAGGCCGCAGCGGATCTGCCACAAATCGGGCAGCAGGGGCCGCAGGGCCGGGTCGGCGTACAAGGCAGGCACCACGTCGCCGCAGGGACCCGCCACCGCGATGCGCCCGTCCTTGACGGCCACCAGATCCGTCACATACGGCAGGACGAATTCCACCCGGTGTTCCACGACGACAAAGGTCGTGCCGTGCTCCTCGTGGATTTCATGGATCAGCTTGTACAGGCTTTCGGCGCCGTCGGGATCCATGGCGCTGACCGGTTCGTCCAGGACGATAACCTCCGGCCGCACGGCCAGCAGCGACGCCAGGGCCAGGCGCTGCCGCTGCCCGCCGGACAGTTCGTCGAGCTGATAGTTTTCCCGGCCTGGCAGGCCCACCTCGGCCAGGGCGCGGCGAACCCGGTCTTCCGTCTCTCCCGGCGGGAACCCATGGTTCACGAGGGCGAACGCCACTTCTTCCCCTGCCGTGAGGGACACGAGCTGGCTTTCGTAGTCTTCCATCATGAAGCCGATGCGCATCGCCAGGTCCGATACCTTGCGTCCCTTCGTGGACTCGCCGAGGACGCGGACATCGCCGGCATAGCTGCCGCCCTGGTAATAAGGCAGGATGCCCGTCATGGACTTGCACAGCGTCGTCTTGCCGGCGCCGCTGGGGCCGAGGAGGACCGTAAAGCTGCCCGGCACGATATCCAGGCAGATATCCTTCAGCGCAGGGACGCGGCCGCTGCTGTACTGAAAATAATAGTGAGCAAAGGAAACAGCGGGATTCGTCATGCCGTCCTCCCTCCTTCCCGGGCGAAGAACAGTTTCTTCACCGGCCCGTAGAGGCCGAAGGTGACCACGGCGTTCAAGACGCCCACGACGGCGACGACGGGCAGCATTACCTTGAGCCAGACTCCCAGCGGCAGGTTCAGGATGAGCCGCAGGATAAAGGTAAAGACCCCGCCGGACACGAAGGTCGAGCAGAACCCTGTCACCAGGGGCGCCAGCTTCCAGTCGCCCAGGTGCGCCATGGCCAGGGCCTTCAAGAGCAGGCAGCACGTCGTGGCGCCGCAGATTTCACTGGCCAGGTTCCCCAGGGGAAACGCCGACTTGGACGACGGGATCAGCGTGATCCCCGCGATGAAACCCATGCCGATGGCCCGCGTCAGGGGCGGTTTCGTCAAATTGATGACGATGCAGTACATGGCAATGGTCCAGTTGATAGTCACGCCGCCCACGTTGGGGCTGACCGTGTGCAGGATAATGCCGATGGCATAGAGCATCGCCGTAATGGCCACCCAGCGGTAGCCCTGCTGATTCGCCTCGACCTTCGTCAAGGGCGGGATCCGATCCGGGGACAAAGAGGTCCCGGACGCCTCATTCCATTCTCGTTCCATGTTTCTCTCTCCTTTATAGGGCAAAGTCTACCATTATTTGAACACAATTGCAATTTATAGTATAATGGGTAAGTCATTTTTAGGAAAACGAGGATGAAATTGTAACATGAAAAACAGACTGTGCCTGCTCCTGGCAGCCTTCATCTGGGGCACGACTTTTCTCTTCCAGAGCCTGGGCAACGCCGACATTGGGCCTTTTTCCTTTGTCGCGGTCCGTTCCCTCCTGGGCTCCCTGGCCGTCCTGCCCATCCTGCTTTGGTACCAACGTAGCAAGGGCCGGCCTGCCCGGGCCGGGGGACGGGTCGTCCCGGCGGCAGGGAAACCGTGGCCCCTGTGGCTTTGCAGTCTCCTCATCGGCCTGTGCCTCTTCGCCGGCACGGCCCTGCAGCAGGTGGCCATGCTCTATACGACCGTCGGCAAGACTGCCTTCATTACGGCCCTCTACATCGTCGCCGTCCCCATCCTGGGTCTCGTCCTGTACCGCCCCCTGCGCCTGACGCACCTGGCAGGCTGTCTCCTCGGGGTCCTCGGCCTGTACCTGCTGACGTACCACGGGGACGGGGCGCCCTTCAACTTCGGCGACGCCCTGGTCCTGATCGGGGTCGCCTTCTGGAGCCTGCACATCTTATGCGTGGACCGCTTTGTCGAATGGTACCCCGGCATCTATCTGGCCGAGGGGCAGCTCGTCGTCGACGCCCTCCTGGGCTTTGCCATCCTGCCCCTGACCGGCGAGGTCCTGACCTGGGAAGCCCTCCGGGCGGCAGCCGTCCCCGTCCTCTACGCCGGCGTCCTGTCCAGCGGCGGCGCCTACGCCCTGCAGATTATCGGCCAGCAAGGCGTCCCCCCGACGGAAGCGTCCATGCTCCTGTCCCTGGAGATGGTCTTCGGCGCCTTGTCGGGCGCCCTGTTCCTGCACGAGACCATGACGGGCCGCGAACTGGCCGGCGCAGCCCTGCTCCTGGCCGGCATCCTCCTGGCCCAGCTGCCGGGCCGTGTCCTGTGGGCCCGCCGCGACCCGCGCTTCCGCTGACGTCCCGCGGCGCCGTCGGGGCCGTCCTGTTTACCTTCCTTAGTGTGGAAAAGGAGAATTACCATGGGATTCTTTCGTGACGATTTTCTCGTCCTGACACCGGAAACCTTCGCTGCCGAAGTGCTCGGGCACCCCGGCCCGGTCTTTGTCCTGTTCTGCCAGGGCTGGGACAAGCCGTCGAAAATGCAGATTGCCGAACTGGAATACCTGCAGCAGAACCACCCGGGCTTGAAAATCTGCAAGGTCGACGGCGGCGATTATCCGGAGCTGCTGCAGCAGTTCCGCGTCCTCATGATGCCGACCACCGTCTGTTTCGCCGCGGGCCGGGCCGTGCGCCGCGCCACGGGCCTGCGCACGAAAGAGACCCTGGAGCTGCTCCTGCCGCCGGATTACGTGGAAAATCCGGCCCAGACCGTACAGGAAGTGACAGCGGCCACCTTCGACGCCGAAGTCCTCCAGGCCGAGGGCACGGTCCTGGTCCTGTTCTACGGCGGGAGCCAGCAGTCGTCCCGCCTGGAAACGGCGGAACTCCAGGCCCTCCTGGATAAACGGGGGGATTTCAAGGCCTGCAAGGTGGACTGCGAGGAAGAAGGCCTCCTGGCCGGCCAGTGCCGCATCCTCCTGCCGCCGACGACCGTGGCCTACCGGCAGGGCCGTCCTTGCCGCCGCGCCACGGGCCTGCGCTCGAAAGAAGAACTGGAACGCCTCTTGGAAATGTGACGCGGTTACAGAAAAATCCCGGGCCTCCCCGTATAATAAAGAAAAGCAAACAAACCAACCAGCGGCCTGTGCCGCCTGTAAAGGACGCGGCCTGAACCCGCGCGGAGGAGGAAATCAGTATGGAACCTGTAGAAGTACGCAGTGAAAATTTCGGCACCATCGTCTTAGGGGCGGACAAACCCGTCCTGGTGGACTTTTGGGCCACCTGGTGCGGCCCCTGCCGCATGATGGCGCCGGTCGTGGCGCAGATTGCCGCCGAACACCCGGAACTCCTGGTCTGCAAGGTCAACACGGATGACGCGCCGGACCTGGCGGAAAAATACGGCGTCATGAGCATCCCGACCCTCATGGCTTTCAAGAACGGCCAGCCCGCCGGTACGGCCGTCGGCTATCAGCCGGCGGAAGCCGTCCTGGAACTCTTCAAATAAGTCCCGGCCAAGGCCCGGCGGCGCGAACCGACGGAAACCAGCGCCCATGGAAGCTTCCCAGTACATTAGAAAAGACCTGCCGCGAGGCAGGTCTTTTTGTTTGCCCATTTTTCCATTCCCGCGCGGGGACGCTTCCGCCCCATCACCGCGCCATCTTTTCCAGGGCTTCCCTGTCCAACAGGGTCACAGTGCCGCGGCCTGCCCGGACAAGGCCCGCTGCGGACAAGTCCCTCAGGAGACGGCTCACCACCTCCCGGGCGCTGCCCATATAGCTGGCAATCTGCGCCTGGGTCAGCTTGAGCTTGTCCGTCCCCAACTGGCGGCTCTCCCCGAGGAGAAACCGCGCCAGGCGCTTGTCGGCGCTGACGAACAAGACCTCCTGCAGGGCATGGAGCATTTCCGACAGCCGCCGGGCCGCCCGTTCGTAGGCGGCGCAGCGGGCATAGATGTTGCTGTCCGCCACCGCGCGGAAAGCCGCCGAATCGGTCAGCAGGACCGTCGTGTCTTCCGCGGCTTCCACAAAAACATGGTACGTAATATCTTTCAGGACGCACGTCGCCGTCAAGACCTCCACCTCGCCGGGAAAGACACTGTACAGCGTGACTTCCCGTCCGTCCTCGGACAGGGTGTAGGCTCGCAGGCGCCCGGTCTTCACGAGGACCACGCCGACGCAGTCGTCGCTGCCGCCGAACAGGAGCCGTCCTTTCGCGAAGGACACGACGTGGGAATGGCCGTTCAGCAGGGACCGCTGGCCGTCCGTCAAGTGGGGCCAGAAGGAGAAGTTGCGGATGTACAGGTCGGAAAAGTCCCCGGGCCGCGGCGCGACGCCGTCACCGGGGCCCCGGCCCTCAGTCCGCGCCGTCCGTACGAGCATGGGACCCTCCTTCCCGGGACTGCGCCGCTTTCTCGCGGTCCCGCACATACTTTAAGGCCGACAGGCCCGCCAGGGCTCCTTCGTACGCGGCCTTCACCACCTGGAGCAGGCCGCCCGTGCAATCGCCGGCGGCATACAGGCCAGGGACGTTCGTCGCCATGGTGGCGGCGTCCACACAGACGCGGTTCCCCTGTATCTGGGCGCCCATCTTGCGGGCCAGGTCCGTGCTGCCGGCCGTGCCGAGGGCGATAAACAGGCCGTCCAGGGACAGGCTCCGCCCGTCGGCAAAGGTCACGGCGCGCACCCGGGCCGGGCTGTCCTGAGCTCCCTCCAGGGACGCCAGGCGGTCCGTCACGACACGGAGGGACGGCGGCACGGCCACGTCAGGCTCCCTGCCGTCCGTCAGCAGATACACTGCCGCCGCGTGGGGCAGCAGGGCTTCGGCCTCATGCAAGGCGTAGGCGCCGCTGCCGAGGACCGCCACGGTCTTCTGCCGGTAGAAAAAGGCGTCGCAGACGGCGCAATAGCTCACGCCGCGCCCTTCCAGCTCCCGCACGCCCGGCAGGGGCGGCACGATGCGGGACGCGCCGGCGGCCAAGATTACGGCATCGCCGTCCCAGGTCCCTGCCGCCGTCGATACAACAAAGCGGCTCCACGTGTCGTCCATGCCGACGCCGACCACTTCGGCCTCCACCAGGTCCACGCCGATCCGCCGGGCCCCGTCGAGGCCCTGGCGGTTCAACTGTTCGCCCGACACGGCCTCAGGCAGGCCATAATAATTTTCAATGCGTTCCGCCTTGGCCAAAGCGCCGGTCCCTTTCGTGAAGACCGTCACGTCAAGGCCGCCGCGACGCGCATACAAGGCGGCGGAAATCCCCGCGGGGCCGCCGCCGATCACCAAAATCCGTGCCATAAGAACTCCTGTCTTCGTACTCCTTACCCCCGCCGGGTGCCTCCCCTGGCCGGCCGGGCCGCCCGGTCGCCGGGATTACGCGCCCGTATCGAAAAGGGCCTTTTGCTGCGTAAATTCGATCATGCCATAAATCCCGCCTTCGCGGCCGATCCCGCTCTCTTTATACCCGCCAAAGGGAGCCGCGCAGTCGCGGGGGCTGGCATTGATATAAACATTGCCAGCCTGGAGGCGCCGCGCCACAGCAATGGCTTCGGCCTTGTCCCCATAGACGCCGGCGTTGAGGCCATACGGCGTATCGTTGGCGATCCGGACGGCGTCGTCCACCGTATCATAGGGAATGACACACAGGACGGGCCCAAAGATTTCCCTGCGGGCGATTTCCATCGTTTCGTTGTCTACATCCGTGAAGATCGTCGGCTGGACATACCAGCCGGCGCCGTCGTCCGGCACGCCGCCCGTCAAGAGGCGCGCGCCTTCGTCCAGGCCCTTCCGGATGCAGTCCCTGACCTTCGCGAACTGGGCCGCCGAGGCGACGGGGCCGAGCTTCACCGTATGGTCCGTCGGGTCGCCGACCGTATATTCCCGGGCGATTTCCACCAGCTTCGCCTCGACGGCAGCCTGCTCCGCCCGCGGGACAAGGAAGCGCGAAAAGGCCGTACAGGTCTGGCCCGAATTCAGGAAAATACTGTTGCAGCACAAGTGGATCGGGACAGCATAATCCCCGCAGCCCGGCAGCAGCACGTACGGCGATTTGCCGCCCAATTCGAGGCTGACGCGCTTCACCTGCGCCAGGGCGCGTTGCGACACGGTGATGCCGCCCGCCGTAGAGCCCGTAAAAGAAATCATGTCCACGAGGGGATGACCGCTCAGGGCGTTCCCCACCTCGCCGCCGCGGCCCGTCACGAGGTTGAAGGTCCCCGCCGGGAAGCCCGCCCCGGCAAAGGCGTCGGCCAGCCAGTACGCCGACAGGGGCGTATGCTGGCTCGGTTTCAGGACGATGGTGTTGCCCATCAGCAGGGCCGGCACCACCTTCTGGATGACCTGGCCCAGAGGGTAGTTCCACGGCGTGACGCAGCCCACGACGCCGACCGGTTCCCGATAGGTCGTGGACGCCGCCATGTGTTCCACCAGGGGTACCTGGTCGGCCAGGTCGATGTAGGAACGGGTCCGCGTGTACTGGTATTCCACCTGGGAGGTCTTGGCGAACGACCAGGGCGCCCCCAGTTCCCGCACCGTAATGTCGATGAGTTCCTCCTCCTGGGCGCGGAAAAGCGTCAGGAACCGTTCCATGAGGGCCTTCCGTTCCGCCAAGGGCGTGGCAGCCCAAGCCGGAAACGCCGCCGCGGCCGCCTTGGCCGCGCGGTCCACGTCGACCGCATTGCCCGCCGGCACTTGGGCGAAGACCTGCCGCGTCGCCGGATTGACGACGTCGATCCACTGCCCCGACGCGCTGTCCACCCACTGTCCGCCGATATACAACTTCGAAAACTCCATCTTTTCCGCCTCCCGCATTACTTCGCGGCCCTGGCCGCCTTGCGGAGCTCCGTCACCGGCACGCCGCCGATGCCCCAGTTGTCCGTATCCACCTCGTCAATGGTCACGACGAGATTCTTCGTATTCTTGTGCAGCACTTCGCCGATGAGCTGCGTCACGCCGGCAATGAGCTGTTTTTTCTGCTCCGCCGTCACGTTGCCTTCTTTGGTGATTTTGATGTTGACGTATGGCATTCGCGTTTCCTCCTTTGTGGGACAGCCATTCCCTGTATTCCTGGACCGGATCCCTCCGCGCGGGCGCGCCGCCCTGTTACGGTTTTTCGTTCCCCCTGTCCGGGGTCCCGCCGTCCGCCGGCAAGGCAAACGCCGCGAGGGCGCCGATGACGCCAGCGATCCACAGGACCTGCAGGGCCGCCACCAGGCCGTACTGGTCGGCCAGCCGCCCCACGAGGGGCGCCGTAAGGCCGCCGATGGTCGTCGTCAGGCCCAGGGTGACACCCGACGCGAAGCCCATGTTTTTCGCCAGGTATTGCTGGCCCAGGGCGACGATGGGGCTGTAGGCCATGAAAAGGGACGCGGCCATGGGAACGAGGAGCGCCGTGGCGACACGCACGTCCGTCGTGCGGGTCAGGAAAAAGAAGGACGGCACCATGAGCAGCATGGCCAGGCGGAGCATCCGGACGAATCCGACGCGGTCCGAAATGACCCCGCCGACATAGGTCAGGACGGCGCCCAGGGTGAAAAGGATCGTCAGGGCCGTCGTCCCCTGCGTGGCCGACGTCAGGAGTACCGTAATCCAGAACATGGGAATGAAGGTGTTGCTCAACGTAAAGCCCATGGAGCGGGCACAGATGGGAAGCATGAGCTTGCCGAAGCTCTTCCAGTCGTTGCGCGGCTCGCCGCGGGGATTCTCCCGCCGCTCCCCTGCGCGGTTTTCCTTCGCCTTGGCCAGAATCGCCGGCGTGTGCAGATACAGGGCCAGCGCCAGGGAGAGGTTGACGACGAGGAAAATCAGGAGCCAGTGGATGCCGAATCGGTACGCGGCCAGGCCGGCCACCAGGGGCCCGATGGCGAAACCGGCGTTGCCGCCGACGGAAAAGAGGCCCAGGGCCCGGCCTTTCTGCCGGCCCGCCACATGGTTTACCATGAGGGCCGCCTCGGGATGGTACAAGGCGCTGCCCAGGCCGCCGAGCATGACGGCAAGCAGGATGGCGTAGTACGAATCCGTAAAGGCCACGGAGGACACGCAAAGGCCGCACAGGATGGGACCGACGGCGACGAGCCAGGGTTTGGAGAAGCGGTCGGCGTAATAGCCTAGGAACGGCTGCGTCACCGACGATACAAGCAGGTTCAGGAAGACGATGAACGCCGCCTTCTCATAACTCAAATGGTAGGTTTGGATAAAAAAGGGCAGGAGGGCCGGAATGGCCCCTTGCGCCCAATCTACGGCCAAGTGCCCCAGGGCCAGGTAGTAGACGGAAAAATGCAGTTTCTCTTTCATAGGACCTCCTTATGGCTGCCGGTCATGGCCGCGGACCGGCAACGGGATCGGATCCGGGGCCGGAAGCGGGCAAGCCGCAAAGGCGGCACAAATCGGCCAGGGCTTTCCGGAACACTTCGGCCGCGACGAAATCAGGCGTATCGGCGGACAGGCTGCCAATGGCGCGGCCCAGGACGGCGCAGGTCCGGGCCAGGGCGGGGTTCCCTTCCGTCTGGAAACGGCCCCGGCCCGCAGGGCAAAGGCAGTCCTGGAGGGCCCGAGCCGGGCCCCAGCCCGGCTGCGCGCCGCCCTCCCGCTCCCGGATCACGCCCAAAAGGGAAAACCGTTCCGCGCCGGCATTGCGGGCCGCCAGGCCCGCTTCCAGGGACGCCGCCAAAAGCGGCGGCTCCCCGGCCGGAAAGGGTTCGCCGCCGGCCAGGAGGGGCAGGTATTCGAAGACCGTCCGGACAGCCCCCAGGGCCCGCGTATCCGTCAGGGCAAAGGCGCCGGCGGCCATCAGGGCGTCGAAGGCGCGGGCCAGGGCATTCAGGCCCGTCCGGCCCCACGTTCCCCCTCCGGGCCCCGCCACGAGGAC
>ENA-ORNY01000101-ORNY01000101.1-human-gut-metagenome-genome-assembly--contig:-NODE-101-length-69932-cov-12.503986_pt1 | contig 69932 bp, 63 predicted proteins | sample MGYA00242122_ERZ509036 | MGnify/ENA primary metagenome ERZ509036 (study PRJEB26280, sample SAMEA2338696) | human gut metagenome | biome: human gut; feature: human-associated habitat; material: faeces... | reverse complement strand
TGATTTTGAAAAATTGTTTGAGAGGGTATCTTCTCTGCCAGCAGCTTAGTTGGCAGAACTCCTCATTTTATTTTGTGCTAAATCTTGACACAGGACCAAATCTTCTTTAAATGCCCCAATCATACTTTGTGTAATTCTATCCATTCGGATGCCCCCAATATGATACATAGTAGTAGTATTATACACCTTAATTTGACTTTTTTCAACATTGCTCATTTGATCATCTCCTATGATAATATTATTCCCGAGTATTATCATATATTATGATTTTAAAAATGTCATTTATGGTACTAAATAGCAAGCAATATCTTTTGACACTTATTGTATGTAGACTTTTTGTGTTCATTTTTATTATTCTATAATCTTAGGAGGATTGCAACTATGGATATTATAAAAGTATTTGGTGACAACCTAAAAAAATATCGTACAGCTATGGGAATATCTCAAGAAGCATTCGCCGAAAAGTGCGGTATGCATCGTACTTATATTAGTGCTATTGAGTGTTACCGCCGCAGTATCTCGCTAGAGAATATTCAGCGTATAGCCGATGCTCTTGGAATTGAATCGTACAAATTACTTGTGGAGGATATTCAAAATGAAGATTAAAACCTTTTTTGACTTCTGCTCTGGCATTGGAGGAGGAAGATTGGGTTTGGAACAGGCTGGATTGCAGTGTGTTGGACGTTCCGAAACAAGCAGGTTAGCCGATACAACATATCGTTTAATGCATAATACAGAAAATGATATTAACTATGGCAATTTGAAAAAGATTACCGCAGATAAAATTCCTGAATTTGATTTGCTCATTGCCGGATTTCCCTGCCAAACTTTTTCCATAATTGGCAGACAAGAAGGTTTTTCGGATGATAGAGGTCAGATTATATTTCATTTATCACGTATTCTTAATGAAACACAACCTACTTGTTTTATATTGGAAAATGTCAAAGGATTAGTCACCCACGACAGCGGTCGTACAATAAAAATAATTTTAGATGAATTAAATTCCGTAGGATACGATGTTTCGTATAGAGTTCTTACGAGTTTGGATTATGGCGTTCCTCAAATGCGTCAAAGAGTGTATTTTGTAGGCTTCAAAAAATTGCTTGGTTTGGATTATTCAAAATTTGAATGGCCCAAACCACAAGCAATACCACCGCTATCGAAATACCTAATAGATGATAATGCAGCAGATGGAGAACGACTCAGTATTTTGAAATATTATCTCAAAAATTCTGTTAATGCAGGTAAATATACCGTAGATGATATAAAATCAATGGAAGGCAAAATAATTGACACCCGAATGAATGACCTGCGTATCTATACTGGAAAATGTCCTACGCTCCGTGCACAACGAGATGGTGTTCTCTATGTAAGAAACGGAACTATATATCAGTTGACCGGATATGAAGCTCTTCTATTACAAGGCTTTCCTAAAGAATACGCCGAAAAAGTTAAACATGAAGTAACTGACCGACATTTGTTAATGCAAGCAGGCAACGCTATGACAGTAAATGTAATACAAGCATTAGGGAATAGCATAACTAAATTTATCGAATCACAAGGAGAATTATAATGGCTAATTGGGAAACTTTTGAAGTTGAATGTTACAAAAAACTTCAAAAAGACTATGGTGAATTTGCAAAAATATTACCCCACGGAAAATCCGATTCAACAAAACCTGATATTGAAATAATATTACCAAATGGCAATAATTTCTTTATCGAAGTAAAATCCAAAAATGCTCAATGCTGTCAGTTTGTATTATTTCCAGAAAATAAAACCAAAACCTTCCGCTTTTCTGAGAGAAATAAGATGAAGAAAACCGAGGCTTGTAAAACAATAATTGAGTATATGGAGAAAAACTATTCACGTTATTGCAAACCCACTCAAAGTGGAATTGCTATTGATGTCACAGCAGATACTCTTTATAATCTTGTAGATGAATATTACAGTCCTAAACTCGTCAAATTTTTTATGACCCAAGATTATAACGGAAAATATATTATTTTCCCTGCCGCAAAGTTTAAAAACTATTTCAATATAACTTCTTGTTATAGGAAAAAGAAAAGCGGCTCAAGTGAACCATCGGAAATCCATATTTCTGAAATAGAACAAGCCTTAATAGATTATTCAATTAATGGCAGTATTGATATAACTAAGGTAGATAAACCTCGTTGCTTCTTGACCACTTGCGACAATGGACTTCACAAAAAAAGGCTGATTTGTAACGACTATACATATCAACTCAAAACCAATGAACATTCAAAAAGGGTTGTACCGCCGCATAGATTAGCATATATTTATGAAATACGAAAACTTTCTAATACCAATAATCCAAATGTAATTTGTCAATTGGAATTGAAAGATGTTTGCCAAGATTCTGATGATTTGAAATCTTTTGAAAACCTCTTAAAGTAAATAGTCTTCAATTGATTATAAAGCTGTTAATAATGTATCGCTACAAAATCTAACATAGTATTTTATGGCATATCTAAACGTGCTCATATGATACTTGCCGATAGGAAATTCTGCAGATGGATACTTTTTCATTTCATCATTTATACCCATATTCAAAAATAATGACATTAAGTATTCACATTTATCCCTGCGATATTGTTCATCAATATCGCAGTTTTCTATTTCTTTTTCAATCTTTTTAATTCTAGAAACAATATCACTTTGAACTTTTTTATTTACATCATTTTTAACTAACCAATTTCTAAAATCAACCTCGTTCATTTTCACGCCTCTAATGCCTTTCCCATTTCAATACCGATGTATTGAAGAACATCTATAACTACAGAGTTTCCAAACTGTTGATATGCTTGATTTGCTTTTTTACTTATTTTATAAGAATCCGGATATCCCATCAATCTAGCACATTCTCTCGGATGTAATCTGCGTGGTCGTCCATTTACCAAATAACCACCCGTTTTAGCAAAAACACCTCCGCCATAAGCCGAAAAAGTAATAGCAATTCCTTTTGTACTATAAATTCGCTCTCCTTGACCACCTTTATTAACGGTACCTAAACGAATCGGTTTGTTATTATAAACATCATCTTTCGTATTGTTATAATAAGTATCTTTACGATTTACATATAAGTGTTCTGTTAACGAAATATCATCTAATAAAAAATCTTCTACGTGCTTTGTAAGTTTAATTGCTTTTGGAAACATAAAATTTTTAGTAACAATATCATTTCTAAAGCATACCATATAAATTCTTTCTCTCTTCTGTGGCACTCCATAATCGACAGAATTAAGTACCCGTTGATTAAAAGTATAACCCAATTCTTCCATAGTTTTTTTTACCACTTTGAGAGTCTTTCCACCATCGTGTGTTGCAAAATTCTTAACATTTTCCATAAAAACAATTTTGGGCTTTTTCTCTTTAACAATACGTGCAACATCAAAGAACAAGGTGCCTCTACTATCTTCAAAACCTCGCTGCTTTCCACTGATGGAAAAAGCTTGGCAAGGAAAACCTGCACATAATATATCATGATCAGGTATTGTTGTTTCATCTACTTTAGTAATATCGCCTTCAGGAACATCCCCAAAATTTTCATAATAAACTTCTTGTGCGGGAATATCCCATTCGTTTGAATAAACACATTTAGCGCCCAAAGATTCAAGTGCTAGCCTAAAACCTCCAAGTCCCGCAAATAAATCGATAAATTTCCAATTTTTGAAATAAGGTTTATCAATAGTGATCATAATATTCCTCCAAATAAATCACTGACTTAATTATAGCGCACTGCGCTATAATTATCAACAATAAAAAATAGTGGCAGAGAAAAATATTTTTCCCTGCCGTCGTTGTGTTTATACCGTGTATAATGATAGTTTCGGGCTGTAAGCATTTTATCATTTCGTTGTAACCTTTTAAAAGCAGCTCTTTTGCAATCTTGTTTTTTGCGTTCCAACGCTTGATATTGCAACTGTTCCGCCACTGGGCTATCCTAACATAATATCGTGTGTACTGCAAGAACAATTGCAATTTAAATATTACTTTATAGGTTTATTTCCAGTTCAAGGCAATTCCATTCTTCTCCCATTACAGTATACTTTTCTATTTCATCTTGAGATACATCCTCAAAACCTATCGCCTTATAGCAATAATAGGCTGGTTCATTATTCTCAAAAACACCTAATGAAACTTTACTAACACCAAATATTTCTTTAGCATATATTAAGCCTAATTTCAGCATATTTTTTCCATATCCCCGCCCACGTTTTTTCGAATCAACAATTACAAAGCCAAACCGTAATTCATCAAAAAATTCATTTTAGTGTTAGATCTAAATAGTACAAAACAAAATGAGATATTCCCTTTAAGTGTTGTATAATAAAAAAGAGGCGGAATTCATTATGTAACAGCAAAAAACTCATAACACCAAGCTATTCAAGTTGGATGCTATCAACTATCGCAAAGAGCACCCTGATCTTACACAGGTTGAATGTGCAAAGAACCTGGGTATCGGTGTCAGTACTCTTGCTCGCTGGGAAGCCCAGTTCAGAGATAATGACGGTGATATTCCCGTTATCGGTTCCGGCAGTTACGCTTCTGATGAAGCGAAGGAAATCGCCAACCTTAAGCGTGAGCTGCGTGATGCACAGGATGCACTTGATGTGTTAAAAAAAGTCATCGGCATTCTGGGAAAAGATTAACAGAAGCTATCTATACTGAAGTTTCTGCAAAGGTAGAGGCTGCCAAAGTAACTGGACGCCGCGTCTCTATCTCCGGAATGCTGAAAATTTTAGGCGTGTCTCGTTCTGGTTACAGAGCCTTTCTTAATCGAAAGGTATCTCCTACTCGTCAGCGAAAAAATGCCGTTAAAAAGGAAATCCAGAAAATATATGATAATTCTAAACAGAATTATGGCGCCCCTAAAATTGCTCAGGAACTACGTAAATCTGGCGAAACCATCAGTCAACGCACCGTAGGTAAATACATGCGTGACATGGGCATTCGTGCCCAGTGGACTAAACCGTGGACTACTACCACCAAAGATTCTGATTTTAGCAAAGAACTCCACAACATTCTCAACGAACAGTTTAATCCTAAACGTCCTAACGCTGTCCGGTGCACAGATATAACTTATATCTGGACGCAGGATGGTTTTGTATACCTTAACTGCGTTATGGACTTGTATGCCAGAAAAATCATTGCCCGGACTCTTGCAGACACTATGGAAGTATCAACAGTTATCGAAACAATCAACAAGGCAAAAGCCTGTCGTAATACTGATTTACCACTTATTATCCATTCAGATCGTGGCAGCCAGTATATTTCAAATGCGTGGCGTGAAGCCACTGAAAAGATGCAGCAAAGCTATTCTCATAGTGGTTACCCTTACGATAATGCCTGCATCGAATCTTTCCATTCCTTAGTCAAAAGAGATTGGCTTAACAGATTTCATATCATTAACTACAAACATGCCTATAGGCTTGTATTTGAGTATATTGAAACCTTTTATAATACCGTTAGGATTCACAGCCACTGCGACTATATGTCTCCTAATGATTTTGAAAAATTGTTTGAGAGGGTATCTTCTCTGCCAGCAGCTTAGTTGGCAGAACTTCTCATTTTATTTTGTGCTAAATCTTGACACAGGGCCAAAGAAAGTCAAACCAACTATTAGTGATGATTCCCAACTATTTTTATGCTATACTATAAAAGTAGTAATTCACGATTGTTAATGGCGAACGACAAATCACAACCCAAGAGCCAAGTTAAACAATCTCCAAAAAAACTTAGGGGTAAAAAGGAATGGAAGAAAGAAAAATAATATTCAGTAAGCGTTTCAAGAAATATAAGTTCATGAATTCTGATACAGAATCCAAAGACGATGCTGATTACGATGCCGCTATTTCACAAGTCAGCGATTTCTTTGAATATATGCGAAAGAACCGCAAAAGTGTTCCTGATGAAGAAAGAATCGCCAATAAAGATAAGTTCATTAAAACCGTAGAAGAATTATCTAACGCCTATAAAATTGATGTAGATTTAGAAGAATTTAGCGAAGGTTATGTAGCACACATCTATCTTGATTACGGTTGCTACAACGAATATATTAAGAAGCTGCTAGCAATGTTGTTTATCCTTGCCGATGATATTTCCTTTTTAGATGGCAAAAAAGAAGATGCCGATATGCTTTTCAGTTTCACTTATCACACACATCATATTTTCCTAAAAGACAGAGAAACAACCGATTTCTCATAATGTACCCGATGGCTACTCAACCGAGCAGCCATCTTTTCGATTTTCCAGACACCATCTGGATTTTTTAATATGCCGGAATACCGTATCCATAGATATTGCTGCTTCCGACTGTGTACTGTCTTTGCTTGCAGGCATCGCCTGAGTTACCCTCTACGGTATAAACTGTGCCATTCTCGCATTTCTCTACGATACCAACGTGGTCTGTTGTACCGTCGCCTTCCCAATCAAAGAAGATAATATCTCCTACCTTTGGTTCATAAGTGCGGTCTTGCCATTTTCCATTTGACTTAAACCAGTTTGCACCATCCACGCAACCTGCAAATTTCGGAACAAGTCCGCTTTCAATATACCCGCATTGGTCAGCACACCAAGATACGAAACAGGCACACCATTCCACTCGACTGTTAAAACCATACCAACTCCAGTAAGGTTGTCCGCCCTGATTGCCTAGCTGTATCAAGGCAACCTCCCCGCAGAGAAACTTATTATCCCTGTGAAGGCTTGATTTCTAGAGCTTTTAATGGCGATCATTCCGCCTTTTATCACAATTATTTTATGTTTTCAGAAATTTAGGTATCATATAGGTATCAATGTACCCATTTGGTATTAGGTCTCCTACATAAGAAAATGTACAATATTTCTTCGAAAAATATCTCCAACACTTCTCTTATTTTGAGTACAAATTCAATTTCATTTTCTTAACAGCAACTCTTGTTTCAGTAAAGAAATATCCTGATGATTATTTTTAGGTTTTATTCTATCTAAAACCTTCTTTTCAACAGATTGTGTCCAATATATTTTTAATTTTTCTCTCGCCCTTGTTATGGCAGTATAAAAAATACTATGTGTTATCAGTTCATCAATATCATCTGTTATAATGATCTTTACCGAATCATACTCTAAACCTTGTGCTTTGTGAATAGATACCGCATATGCTATTTGAAATGGTACCATATTCTTAGATACACTATCATCATCTTCATCTGTACTTTTATTCTTATAAACTTCAAATCTTATAATAGAATTTCCCTTTTCTGATACACCTATAATTTGAAAATCTAAATCTTGCTCCTGAAAATTCATCAATGGCTTGTCAATTTCTATATCAAATTGAATTCGTTCCGTTACTTTACCAGCTTCCAAAAGTCTAAAATCTACTATTCTGCCTTTCATATTATTATGAATAATTGGAACTTGTTCTTTATTCTTTGTAAAAAATGAATCTGCCAAATCATTGAACAAAATTGGATCACCAACTTTATATCTCTGTATTCCTCTCCTTATCTCCTTGCCATTATTGTTTTCTTGCATAAAGTGATTTATATTGTTTATTCCATACAATCCTCCATAATTTAAACATAAGATAATCTCGTTCTCTGATGCTGGAGTTAAAATTGACGGATCAAGATTTACTGAATAACCTCCTGCTTGTAGTCGATCCAATATATCATCCTCCATTTTGCGGACATTATCCCACAAAGCTTGTAACTGCTTGCTATTACTTCTATATGGTTTTACCAATTCACATATTGCAGGCTCTGGAAGAAATCCACGTATTGTATCAAACCAATTTCCGAATTCTATTGATTCTATTTGGTAAGTATCTCCAACTAATACAAGTAATTTATAATCAGCAAGTTCCAAAAACTCCTTCATTTCCTTATTGCTAACCGTACTACACTCATCAATAAATATAATATCATACTTTCTCTTTATTTCATTATTATATCTATTGTTAAACTTTGAAATTGTCATAAAATCGCAATCTGAGGTTGCAGCTACCTTTCTCTTCAAATTGTTCACTGCTGGATTCGTATATGCCAAATACAATTTCGAATACTCTTTAAAAAAATTGGAAATGTAATTAATAAATGTTGTCTTCCCCGTTCCTGCTGCCCCATATATTACCGATACATGCGATTTAGCAAACATTGTCTCCAATGCTTTTTTCTTCTCTTCCGATATATTATAATCACTATTTTCAATCCAATGTTTTACGGTATTGGAATAATTACTCACACCGCTTTGAGCTAATCTCTTAACCGTTGTAATTATAGATATTGTATCATCCCTGTATGCCTCAATAAATATATAGCCTTTATCTATAATCAATTTGCGTGCTTGCTGTTTCTTAGTTTGCGGTAACTTCTTATTATATATATTTTTCAAAGTTTCAACATCTTCAAAATTACCAAGTTTATACTTTTCTCCATTCTGTTCTAATGGGGTATACAGCATCCCCTTCTTTTCAGTATTATTTTTTATAACTCTAGCCATAAATTCATGTTCACGTCCAGCTGTATCCAATGCTATTAACAAATCTGATATATTTGGTACATGTTTTCTCAATCCAGAACAGAACGGCATTGTATCAAAAGGTAAACACTCATTTGCTAAATATAAATTTGAGAGCCAATTATTAGCACCCAAATATTCCCATCTTCCAGTGTTATAATTCTTTTTATAACTCTCATGATATTGTTCTTTAATAACTCGATTATTCATATGATGTAACAAATATCTTAAAACATTGCAACCTGCACCTTGATTTTTAATGAGTTGTCTACAGAAATCTAATAAATCAAAAAAATGATACCCTTCTCTATTTGGAACAATTCGATTGCGGACTTCATTATATTTTTCATCTGAATAAACGACTATCTCTGCTAAACTTCTTCCCGACTCGGTCAAATACTTAACTAGTTTCCTCTCCTCTGCTTTTCCAATGGGTTGGGTCTGATTATTAATTATCTTACTAAAATTTTTAAATTCACATGGTCGAATACTTACTTCCCAATCCAAAATAATTCTTATAGGCATACATTTATCAAATATTTCTATATAATCATCTTCTATTGCTAACTTTACCGCATAAAAGTCTGTTATTTCCCTATCTGTAAATGCAATTATTCTATCTGTTTTACTTGCTTTATCATTTGCCGGAATAAATGCTACTTCATAATATATTTTATTATTACAAAAAAATGGTTTTATATTTTGAATGTAAAAGCGATCATATTTATACATATTTTTTGATGATTTTTTATATTCATCAACCTTTTGAACAATTTTTAGATAATACTCATTTAAGCTCTCATCTGTTTCAATTGGAAATTGCTCTAAGTTATACAAAACATCAAGAGAATACTTATCATGTAATATTGTTTTTATCCTAAGAAGATATTCGTAATATTTCAACATTAAACGCTCTGAATTTTCTTCCTCTAAAGTCCTATGTGATACAGATACCTGCAAAAAATGATGAAAACGAGACAAATATCTCAACCACTCTTGATTTTTTGCATATTTAACAGCTTGTTTAACATTATCCTGTGTATCCTCAATATCATTACCATTAGCATATATTTTCAACAAAATATGTTCAACAAAATGTCTTAATTGTGATAGAATATCCTGTGATATTTCTCCTCTCGTCGAATTACATAAATTATTTATATGTCTACATATTATTTTATCCGAATTTAATATTTGCTTATCAATTTGCAAAACATTATCCATAATCTCATCTTTCTCCTTATCATATATCTCTGATTACATGTTTTAATATCTTTATTATGTTAAATGTCTAACTGGAATACATTGATCTAGTGTTAGCATCTAAATAGTACAAAACAAAATGAGATATCCCCTTTAAGTGTTGTATAATAAAAAAGAGGAGGAATTCATCATGTCACGACAAAAAACTCATCTTAGTTGGCAGAACTTCTCATTTTATTTTGTGCTAAATCTTGACACAGGACCAAGTATTTTTAATTTCACTTGCTTCTCACCCCTAATTACTACTTAATTTCTTAGTGTTAAAAATAATACATATTATAGAAAAGATAAAAGTTAGAATTGAAACGACCATAATCGGAATTTCATATGTCGCAAAATCAAAATATCTAATATTATATCGTATAAATGTAACTGTAAAATTATAAGCTGAATGTATTAGTATACCAGGTACTATTGAATTATATTTATCAACAAGGTAATTAAAAATCAAACTCAATAAAATTGCTGACAATACTGTGAATATAGATGATGAAAAATGAATAACACCAAAAGTCAACGAAACTAAAAGTGATGATACCCATATTGGAAAAGCCAATTTTAGTTTTGAATAGATTAAGCCGCGAAATGTAACCTCCTCTACAATTGGAGCTAATATACTCTTGGCTACAAACAAAAAAACTACATTTATTCCATTGACTGATTTGTGCAAATCATTTGTATTTGAAACAGTATCTTCTCCCTGAAAGAATGGTATACAATTTAATAGAATTATAAAAATAAAATATACTGATAATCCTAAAAGAATAAAAGGCAATGCCGAATGCAGAGTTATTTTATTTAGTTTTATACTATCAACAAAATTATGTCTCTTTACTTTTAGAATAAAATAAAAAATAATCATAATTAATGAACAAGCAATTATCTCCATAACATAGGTTGACATTTGAGGGAGATTTAAATTTATTTTACTAAAGCATACATATATAAATGAAATTATTAATGCACATATTATTGGTGTAAATGAAAAAATAAAAAAATAACTCACCGATTCACATATAGCTTTAAACTTTTTCAAAACTATTCCTCCTATTAAAAACTAATTTTATATGATAACAAAACTGATTTTTGACAGAAAGTATGCAGGGGTACTATAGGTATTTAAAAACAATCTGTCTATTGAATCAAACAAATTTATGATGTAATAGTATTTATTCATAAGAAATTTCTTTCCGAAAAAAATAATCAGCCGATTGATATGTGATTAAATTTACTGCAATCAATTCCTGTGCTTTCCAAATTATCAAATTTGGAATATTTGAAATTGTTATTGCAATCGACCATAATAATGGTATCATTGTTTAACAACTCCATTATAACATAATCATTCGAAGAATAACAATCCTTAATTTTATCAGCAAGAAGTTCTTTTGACCCGTTCAGAACATCCTCACCTTCTATCATTCCGCTTGAGTCAACCATATTTTTATCAATGACTTTGACGCAATCCTTTTCGCCATCAGCAAGGTTGTGCCAAACAAGAAGCGTATCGTTAATTTTGACTGCATATCCATCACGGTTAACCGAAAAATGTTCTCCTACTTTAAGATTTTTATAAGATTCATAATCATCAATCGAAGGATCACAGGCGGATAATAAAATAAAAAAAGGATACACAAAACACTCATTATTGTACAAACAACTTTTTTAAACATAAAAACACTCCCTACCATTTTCAATATATTTCAGTATCTTTTTGACAACACTAAAAATTTTTTTCATAATATTTTAAGAATTCATCAGCCTGTCCGTTCGGATTTACCGATTTTATGTATTTTGTAATGTAGTATGAATACTCATAGTCATGGATAAGTATCGGAACATCTGCAATGATTTTACCGACTTCGTTGTCTGATCTTAAATTCAAAACGACTTCGGAAATCAGGGCGTATAATTCTTTACAACCGTTTGGACCGTTACCGATATAATTCATTTCATCGTCATAATCTTGTTCGTCATCCTCGTAACCGATATTATCAACACCGTTTTCAGCATACCAATCAACCAATAATTTTGCACTTTTATCGTCAGCAATCAGGTATATTTCATCATTGCAGCCCCAAAAAGCCATATTCCACTTTTCCTCTTCGTCGTTGCAATCTTCAATATCACTAAGCGTATTACTGAATATGCTGACATAGGGGAAATTCTCAATATTACCGTACACATTACATTCATTAAAATTGATGAGTATTGAAATTACATATGTATCTTTTGCAATTGATTTTAAATAATTTTTAATTTCGTTGTATAAATATTCTTTTAGCATAGTTTATTTTCCTCAGATCAATAACTCTTACACCGAAATTATAAGCTTATTTTACATCTCGGTAGCTTAATTATACTATTTTAAACCACTTTTTGTCAAGATTTGTATTAGTAATTATAATACAGTTTGCTTAAAATTCTGAATAAAATAAATATTCGCTACATCTTTGCTTTTGTAGGGATGTTGTGCTATAATTTATGTGAACAGAAATTTGAACTGATTTAAGCTCAAATTGCGCTGTATTATGAATTTATCAGCAAAAGCAGGTGATTTTATGGCTTTCGATACATTTGACGAGGGTATAAACCTTGGTGGAATGAGAAGCAAAAATGAAATTAAAACTTTGATATGTTATTTATATAATTCTGTAAAAGAAAATATGGACAAAGGAATCGTCATACAGGCAATTCTTAAGCAGGGACTTGCCAATTATTTTGAAACAAGCTCTGCGTTTGACGATCTTGTGATGAACGGAAATCTCATTCCTGCCGACGATGAGCACAAAACATATTCTCTTACAAAAAACGGTGCTGAAATTGCGAAACAGCTTGACAGTACTGTTGCCTATACAATTAAAGAAAAAGCGTATGCGTGTGCGGTTAAGCTGCTTGCGGAAAAGAAAAAAGAAATTGAAAACAAAGTTAATATTATGAAGAATGACAACGGTTTTACTGTTGAATGTTCCGTATCCGGCGGAGATATGGAACTTATGAAGCTGGATATCTACGCTCCCGAAATGGAACAAGCGCTTATTTTAAAGAAGAATTTTCTTGACAATCCGAAAAAAGCGTACAAAATTATGCTTGCGCTCTTGACCAAAGACAAAGAAACCGTCGGTGAGGCTCTTGAGGAACTTTACGGCATTGTATAAAATTTCATACAAACAATTAAGGGGCTGTCGATGTGACCGCCCCTTCTGTGATTATTCAGAAAAAAAGATTAAGACCGAGCATTAGTGTCACTCCCGGTATTCCGCCTATTGCAGAAACTAAAAGCGACAGAGCGCTTATCGGCAAAGTTACACCTGTAAATGTCCCTGTCAGATTTACGGCAAAGAGGGTAAGCGTCCCAATTACCATTGAAAGTGCCGAACGCTTGAACGGATGCTTGCTTTTCCCAATATAATGCAGGACTGCAAAAATCAGAAAGGTTGAAAAAATAATCAGACATATTCCCCACCACGGCATTTTAAACAACTCCACATAAAAAATAAAACCGTCGGACTATCCGACGGTTAATTTTATGCTGATTGTTCGGTTTATATGCTTACAGCACACCGAATTTTGAAAGCACATTAAGTGCAATTACAAAAATAACAAATACAGCAGCAAATACTTTTGTCCAGCGTGAGAGGAACGCATCAATTGAACGAGCCTTATTCTTTGAGAAATAAGAGTCAGCAACACCTGTTACGGCACCGATACCCTGCTGATTACCCTCCTGAAGGATAATCACAACGATAATGGCAACAGATACGATTGCGAGCAATACGCCTAAAATAATGCCCCAAATGCTCATTTTTATCTTCCTTTCATTTTAATAAATACGAATAAAACAAATTCTGCTTTAATAACTGTTTTATAATACCACATAAACACAGCTTTTTCAAGAGATATTACAAGATTTTTATTTATTTTTTTAAGCTTAAATCAGGGAAAGCTGTTCGTTTTTTGAATCATCGCTCACAGGCAACGCACCTCTTGCAGGAAGCGAACTTGTTCTGTACCGCTTTGGATTTGTAAAAGTACCCTCTTTATAGCGTTCTACGCTGAAAAGTCTGTGACCTTTTTTTGGTTTGAGAACGGCAACACCCTGTGTTGAACGGGTGGTTTTAAGGGCAAGTGCGCCCGTGTGAACGAGGAGCATATTTCCCGATGACGCCTTGAAGAGAACCTCTTCGTCCTCAGGAATATAGAGAAGTCCGACAAGCGGAGATTTGTCGGAATATGCGCCCGTGAGTTTTTTACGGTTAGTTTTTGTTGCGTAGGATTCAAGCGGAACTTTTGCAGCCTTGCCGTTTTCAAAAGCAAAGAGCAGCATACCCTTGTAATCTTTTGTAACAACCATTTTCACAGCATTTTCGCCTTCGTCAAAACCAAGCTTTGCGGCAACATAGTCACCGAGTACGCTTGCCTTTGTCTGTGCAAAATCATCAGCCTTTGCCTTATACACCTGACACTTGTCTGTAAAGAACAAAAGGTCGCAGTTGTTTGTGAACTCAAGCTCTTGAATGATTTCGTCACCGTCTTTGAGCTTTTGTTCACCGCTCATTCTGAGCGACTGCGGAGTAATCTTCTTGAAATATCCCTCTTTTGTAAAGAAAAGATTAACAGGATAATCGGGAATCTCGACTGTCTCTTCCTCATACCTTGCAACATCGTCATAGATTATGATGCTCTTTCTCGGCTGACCGTATTTCTCGGCAATTGATTTGAGTTCTTTGACAATGATTGTCTTGATTCTTGCCTTGCTTTTTAAAATTTCGTCAAGCTCGGCAATCTCTTTTTCAAGGTCTTCAAGGTCTTTTGTACGCTTTAAAATGTATTCACGGTTAAGATGACGAAGTTTTATTTCGGCAACATATTCAGCCTGTATTTCGTCAATTCCGAATCCTATCATAAGGTTTGGCACAACCTCGGATTCTTCATCGGTTTCACGGACAATCTTTACTGCCTTGTCAATATCGAGAAGAATTTTTTCAAGACCTCTTAAAAGATGAAGCTTGTCAGCTTTTTTGTTGCGGTCAAAATATGTTCTTCTTCTGACGCACTCAATTCTGAAAGCAATCCATTCTTCAAGCAATGCCTTTACACCGAGAACTCTCGGAACACCTGCAATAAGCACATTGAAGTTGCAGGCATAGGAATCTTCGAGTGTTGTAAAGCGGTAAAGCTTTGTCATAAGCTTGTCGGCATCAATGCCACGCTTGAGGTCAATTGTAATTTTAAGTCCGTCAATACCTGTTTCGTCACGAATATCGGAAATTTCCTTGACTTTACCCTGCTTTACGAGGTCGATTACCTTTTCAATGATAACCTCACAAGTTGTTGTGGCAGGAATTGAAAGAATATCTATACAGTTTGCAGACTTGTCATAGACATACTTTGCACGGAGTTTGATACTTCCTCTGCCAGTTTCATAGACTTGATTGATGACATTTTCGTCATAGATAATCTGACAACCGCCTGTAAAATCAGGAGCCGGCAGAGTTGACTTTATATCATGGTCGGGATCACGGATAAGTGCCGCTGTTGTTTCGCAGATTTCACGCAGATTGAAGGAACAGATATTTGACGCCATACCAACGGCAATACCTGTGTTTGCGTTTACAAGTACAGACGGAAATGCAACCGGCAGAAGTGACGGTTCTTTCATTGTGTTATCGTAGTTATCTACAAAATCTACGGTATCTTTGTCTATATCACGAAACAGCTCGTTGCAGATTGCGTCAAGCTTTGCCTCAGTATAACGGGATGCCGCCCACGCCATGTCACGGCTGTAGAATTTACCGAAGTTACCCTTTGAGTCTACATACGGATGCAAAAGCGCCTCATAGCCCCTTGAAAGACGAACCATTGTGTCATAAATTGCAGAGTCGCCGTGAGGATTGAGCTTCATTGTTGCACCGACAATGTTTGCCGATTTTGTTCTTCCGCCGTTCAGAAGTCCCATTTTGTACATCATATATAGGAGCTTTCTGTGCGACGGCTTGAATCCGTCGATTTCGGGAATTGCACGGGAGAGAATTACGCTCATTGCATACGGCATATAGTTCTCTCTGATAGTGGAAACGATTGGCTGTTCCACTATCTCACCCGCACCGTTGATTACACCGTGAGTTTTTGACGGTGAAGTTCTGCGGGGAGTCTTTGAAGATTTTTTCGCCATTTATTTCCACCTCCAATCAGCTTACATCAAGCTGGTCAATATATTCGTTGCCGTGTTCTACTATATAATCTTTTCTTCCCTGAAGATTGTCACCGAGAAGAACATCAAAAATTTCCGCTGTCTGTTCTGCATCGGCAGGAAGAACCTTGATAAGTCTGCGTGACTCGGGGTTCATTGTGGTAAGGTTCATCATATCGGGTTCGTTTTCACCAAGACCTTTTGAACGCTGAATTGTGAATTTTTCCTTGCCGAGCTGTTCAATGAACTTATCCTTTTCAACCTCATCGTATGCAAAATAAACATCGTTTTTGGATGTAATTTCATAAAGAGGCGATTCGGCAATAAACACCTTGCCTTCTTCAATGAGTGTAGGTGTAAGTCTGTAAAGCATGGTAAGTAAAAGAGTTCTGATCTGGAAGCCGTCAACATCGGCATCGGTGCAGAGAATAATTTTGCTCCAACGAAGTGCGTTCATATCAAAGCTTGAAAGATTCTTGTTTGCTTTTGACTTAACCTCAACACCGCAACCGAGAACCTTGAGCAAATCGGTAATGATTTCGCTCTTAAAAATCTTATCGTAGTCGGCTTTCAGGCAGTTAAGTATTTTACCTCTGATTGGCATAATTGCCTGAAAATCGGGGTTTCTCGCCTGTTTACAGGCACCGAGAGCAGAGTCACCCTCTACTATGAACAGTTCACGCTGTTCCGTGTCTTTACTTCTGCAATCGACAAATTTTGCAACACGGTTTGTTATGTCGAGATTGCCCGAAAGCTTTTTCTTTATGTTAAGTCGTGTTTTCTCAGCATTTTCACGGCTGCGCTTATTGATAAGCACCTGTTCGCAGATTTTTTCTGCCTCAAGCGGATTTTCAATAAAATAGACTTCAAGACTCTGACGGAGAAATGCAGTCATAGCGTCCTGAATACCCTTGTTTGTAACTGCCTTTTTGGTCTGGTTTTCATATGATGAAACACTTGAAAAAGACGAAATAACGCACACAAGGCTGTCCTCAACATCGTCATACTTGATTTTGCTTTCGGTTTTGTTATATTTATTATTCTGTTTTAAGTAGCTGTCAATCTGGTAAACAAAGGCATTCCGCACCGCCTTATCGGGAGCGCCGCCGTGTTCAAGCCAGCTTGAGTTGTGGTAGTATTCGGTGAGATGCACTTTATTTGAAAATGCAACCGAGATATCCATTTTGCACTTATATTCGGGCTTATCGTCACGGTCACGGGTTTTAACCTCGGTTTCCCAATGCTGAATTGAGCTGAGTCCGTTTTCACCGACTACCTCGGCAACATGGTCAACAATACCGTTTACATAGTTATAGCTTGTCGTATCAAAGCTTTTGCCATTTTGATTGCGGAAAACAAATTCAATTCCTGCGTTGACAATAGCCTGTCTTTTCATTATGTCAAGAAAATATTCGGGCTGAATGTCTATATCCGTAAAGACTTCGAGGTCGGGTTTCCAATGAATTTTTGTACCCGTATCCTTTTTGCTGTACGGTTCTTTTTTGAGCTTGCCGACAATCTCGCCTTTTTCAAAGCGGAGAGTGTATCGGTAGCCGTCACGGCGGATATCAACATCCATATACTCGGAGCTGTACTGGGTTGAACAAAGACCGAGACCGTTCATACCAAGGGAAAATTCGTAGCTTTCACCCTCGTTGTTATTATACTTACCGCCGGCATAGAGTTCGCAGAAAACCAGTTCCCAGTTGTAGCGCTTTTCGTTTTCGTTGTAGTCAACGGGAATTCCTCTGCCGTGATCTTCAACCTCAATTGAGCCGTCGGAATAGCGTGTAACTGTGATTTTTTTACCGTAACCCTCTCTCGCCTCGTCTATTGAGTTTGAAAGAATCTCAAACACGGAGTGCTGACAGCCGTCAATACCGTCCGAGCCGAAAATTACGGCAGGACGCTTGCGGACACGGTCGGCACCCTTTAGCGTTGTGATACTGGTATTATCATAATCGGTGGTTTTCTTTCTTGGCATTTTACTCTTCCTTTATCATTTTTCACCACGCAGTTTTTTGATTTTGTCACGCAGATATGCGGCGTGTTCAAATTCAAGCAACTTTGCGGCAGCTTTCATTTCCTTTGTCAGTTTTTCTATCAACTGTTGTTTTTGTGCCTTTGAAAGCTTTTTTGTATTTTTAAATTCACTGTCATCGTGAGTAGAAATTTCAAGTATATCGCTGACCTTTTTGACAATAGTCTTTGGAACGATGCCGTGCTCAACATTATATTTATTCTGAATTTCACGGCGGCGCTGTGTTTCGGTTATTGCAACCTTCATTGACGGTGTTACGCTGTCGGCATACATAATAACCGTACCCTCGCTGTTTCGTGCGGCTCTGCCAGCAATCTGAATAAGCGAACGGGTTGAACGGAGAAATCCCTCTTTGTCGGCATCAAGTACGGCAACAAGAGAAACCTCGGGAATATCAAGTCCTTCACGCAGAAGGTTGATTCCGACAAGAACATCAAATTCTCCGAGTCTTAAATCACGGACAATCTCCATTCTTTCAACGGTGTCAATGTCATGGTGCATATAACGAACCCTGATACCCAGCTTTTCAAGATATGCGGTAAGGTCTTCCGCCATTTTCTTGGTAAGGGTTGTGACAAGGGTTCTTTGATTTTTGGCTGTACGGATATTGATTTCTGACACAAGGTCGTCAAGCTGACCTTCGGTAGGTCTTACCGAAATTTCAGGATCAAGAAGTCCTGTAGGTCTGATAATCTGCTCTGCAACAACAGCCGATTTTTCAAGCTCAAAATCGCCCGGCGTTGCGCTTACATAAACAGCCTGATTTATTTTTGAATAGAATTCGTCAAAGTTGAGCGGACGGTTATCAAGTGCAGACGGAAGTCTGAAGCCGTAGTCAATAAGGCTCTTTTTTCTTGCATAGTCACCTGCAAACATTCCCCGTACCTGTGGAAGCGTTACATGGGACTCATCGACAAAGAGCAGAAAATCATCGGGGAAATAGCTTAAAAGCGTGTACGGCGATGAGCCCGGCGCTCTGCCCGACATTATTCTTGAATAGTTCTCGATACCCGTACAAAATCCGATTTCCTGCAACATTTCCATATCGTACCTTGTACGCTGTTCAAGTCGTTGTGCCTCAAGGAGCTTTCCGTTTTCACGGAAATATGCAAGTCTTTCCTCAAGCTCCCTGTCAATTTCCGCAAGAGCCTTTTTCATCTTATCTCCCGACACAATGTAGTGTGACGCAGGATAGATTGCGGCATGTTTCAGAACAGCTTTGAGTTCGCCCGTAAGCGGATTGATTTCGGAAATTCTGTCAATTTCATCTCCGAAAAATTCGACACGAATTATAGAATCGTTTGATGCGGCAGGGAAAATTTCAACCACATCACCACGAACCCTGAATTTATTACGGGTAAAGCTTACATCATTGCGTTCATACTGCAGTTCAACAAGCTTTTTTACAAGCTCATCACGGGACTTTTCCATTCCGGGACGAAGTGAGATTACCATATTACGGTAGTCAATAGGATCGCCCAGGCTGTATATGCAAGAAACCGAGGCAACAATAATTACATCTCGTCTTTCGGAAAGTGCAAGCGTTGCGCTGTGGCGGAGTTTATCAATCTCGTCATTGATTGAACTGTCTTTTTCAATATAAGTATCCGTCTGTGCAACATATGCCTCAGGCTGATAATAATCGTAGTATGACACAAAATATTCAACCGCATTGTCGGGAAAGAACTCTTTGAACTCACTGCAAAGCTGAGCCGCAAGAGTTTTGTTGTGTGCAAGCACAAGTGTCGGTCTTTGAACCTTCTGAATAACATTTGCCATTGTAAAAGTTTTACCCGAACCCGTTACACCGAGGAGCGTCTGTTCACGGTTGCCTGCATTTATACTGTTTACAAGCTTTTCGATTGTCTGCGGCTGGTCGCCTGTCGGCTGATATTTTGAATGAAGTTTAAATTCCATAATACACATCACATTCCAAATACGGATTTTTTATTATGTTTCCTGTTACAAGGCTCTTTATTACAAAAGTCCTGTAACAGAAAACATATCCGAACAAAATTTCGATTTTAATTATAGAACAGATGTTTTAAATTGTCAAATGTTTCTTTTAAAGAACATTATTACTTTTCATAATAGAAGATGTTCCCCGCAAGCCTGCTTTCACGGAGAGAAACATAATCATCATCGGTTATTATGAAATGGTCGATAAGCTCAACTCCGACAGTTGCAAGCGTACTCTTCAAAACTATTGTTGTGTCAAGGTCACTTCCCGAAGGCAGAGCCGTCCCGCTGGGATGATTATGTGCTATAAAAGCAGTTTTGGCATTGTGACGAAGTGACAAATCAACAATTTTTCTGACGGGCATATCGGATGAATTGAGCGAACCTTTTGAAATTATATCAAAATAAATCATCTTGCCCTTTGCATCACCGAGCATGAGAGCGACACATTCGTTTGTTCGACCGATAAATTTTGCTTTAAATATTTTACCGAGATTTTCATAGTCGATGATATTATCATGTGACATCTTTGATTCGGTATAAAGTCTTGCCATTTCGGGCAACATTTTGAGCAATGCAGCGGCATTTTCAGACAGACCGAACTCCTTCATAAGCTCGTCAATCGGAGCGTCACACACTCCGCCAACAGTGATATAACGGTCAAGCAGACGGTGTGCAAGAGGATTTGTGTCCTTTCTCGGAATAGCATAGTAAAGGAACATTTCAAGAGCCTCGTGAGTTTCAAACACATCAAATCCGTTTTCTATGAACTTTTTACGCATTCTTTCACGATGACCGCTGTGTTCATTGTCAGTTGTCCGTGCCATATTATCCCCACCGCAAAATAAGTTTTTTCAAACTTTGGGGGCGGATAAAACCGCCCCGACTGATTAATATTAATAATTAAAAGCTGTTATTCCTTTACGCCGTACTGCTCATAATAAGCGTCAATAGCGGCTTTGAGCTTGTCATCAATAACAACCTTGCCCTTATATTCTTTGTTGTAAAGGTGTTCAACAACCTCAGCCATTGTTACGATTGCGGTCGTTTTAAGACCGTACTTCTCTTCAATCTCGGAAAGTGCGCTCTTTGTACCCTTACCACGCTCCATACGGTCAACGGAAACAACAAGACCGATTGGTTTTACATCGCCCTGAGCCTTGATAATCGGGAGAGTTTCTTCAATTGATGTGCCTGCTGTTGTAACATCTTCGATGATAACAACCTTGTCACCGTCATTGATAGGACTGCCGAGAAGAATACCCTTGTCACCGTGATCCTTAACTTCTTTTCTGTTTGAGCAATAACGGATATCCTGACCGTATTTTTCGCTGATTGCGATAGTTGCGGCAACAGAAAGCGGAATGCCCTTGTATGCAGGTCCGAAAAGAACATCAAAACCAAGACCGAACTTGTTGTTGATAGCTTCTGCATAATACTGACCAAGACGGCGGAGCTGAGCGCCTGTTCTGTAGAAACCTGTGTTTACGAAGAAAGGAGTTTTTCTTCCGCTCTTTGTAACAAAATCGCCAAATTTGAGAACCTGACAATCAACCATAAATTCAATGAATTCCTTTTTGTAAGCTTCCATCAATAAAACCTCCGATACAAAATAGCTTTCGGACAAACATCTGTAATATCCGACAGTTTTACATAATTCAACATTATAAATTCTACCACAATATCTTGTTTTTGTAAATGACAGTTACACAGCTGTAATCAATATGTAGTGCGTAGCCTTGCAAATCAAAAAATTTTTACATTTTTCTTTTTCGTTTTTGACTACCGTTTTAACTATTTACGCTTGACTTTATAGAACAAGTGTTCTATAATTAAGTAAAAACAAATGTTCGAGGTGATGCGTTGTGAATATTAATTGTGCCGTTGACAAAAGCAAATATAAAAAAGACAGGGTTATTCTTCACAGCGACTGCAACGGATTTTATGCGAGCGTTGAGTGTCTGCATCACCCTGAAATCAGGAACAAACCTGTTGCCGTGAGCGGTGATGCGGAAAATCGACACGGAATTATTCTCGCTAAAAATGAGATTGCGAAGAAGTACAATATAAAAACAGGCGAGGCAATCTGGCAGGCAAAGCAGAAATGTCCCGATCTTGTAACCGTTCCGCCTCACTTTGATTTATACAAGCGATTTTCAAAAATGGCGAGGAGAATTTACAGTGAATACACCGACAAAATCGAGCCGTTCGGACTTGACGAGGCATGGCTTGATGTTACCGACAATAAGGATATGAGCGGTAAAGAAGTTGCAGCTGATATCAACCGCCGCATAAAGCAGGAACTCGGAATAACCGTAAGCATCGGAGTCAGCTTTAATAAAATTTTTGCCAAATTCGGAAGTGACTATAAAAAGCCTGACGCTATAACGGAAATCACACGGGAAAATTACAGAGATATTGTGTGGAACTGTCCTGCAAAAGACCTTTTGTATGTTGGCAGAGCAACGGGCAGAAAGCTTGAATCTATCGGCATTTATACGATTGGAGATATTGCAACTGCCGATGTTACGCTGTTGCGGTCATATCTTGGAAAATGGGGCGACCTGATTTACGGCTTTGCAAACGGATATGACTCTTCCCCTGTTGCTCATATGAACGAAAACAGCGAGGTAAAGTCAATCGGTAACTCAACCACAACTCCGAAAGATATGGTAACCTTTAACGATGTAAAACAGGTTATATTCGTTTTGTGTGACAGTGTTTGCAGAAGAATGCGTGAACAGGGATTTATGGCAAAAACGGTTTGTATTTATATTCGTGACAATGAACTGACGACATTAAAAAGACAGCATACAATGGAGGCACACACGAATCTTACAAAGAAAATTACAAAAGCCGCAACGGAACTTTTTATAAAAAGTTATAAAATGGAAAAGCCGCTGAGAAGTATCGGCGTAAGCGTTACGGATTTTATTCACGATGATCAGCCTCATCAAATAAGTTTTTTAGTTGATGAAAAGCGACTCATTCAGAATGAGCGGCTTGACAAAACACTTGATATGTTGAAAAAGCGATTCGGCAATTATGCTGTGCGCCCTGCGGTTCTGCTTAATGACAAGGAACTTTCAGATTTTAATCCAAAAGAGGATCACACAATTCATCCTGTCGGATATTTATAATCAAATCGTGAGCGTTGCTCAAATTTGAAAAGAGGTAACAAGCTATGAAAAAGTATGTTAAAGTTACTGCCACATTTGATTGTGACGGAGATCTTATTCCCGAATATATTGTGTGGGATGACGGAAGAAGATACCGCATTGACAGGATTTCCGATGTGCGGTATGCGGCATCTCTCAAAGCAGGCGGTGCCGGAATACGCTACACCTGCCATATCCTCGGCAAAGAACGATATCTGTTTTTGGAGGAAAACAGGTGGTTTGTCGATGCCAAACAATAAGCGGAGGATTATATGCATAAGGTCAAAGCAAAAGGAATTTTGTCTGCCGCAAATGGCATGAACATTTACAGAGGATGTCAGCACGGATGCATTTACTGTGATGCACGCAGTAAATGCTATCAGATGAATCACCGATTTGAAGATATTGAGGTGAAAGAAAATGCCCCGGAATTGCTCGAAAACGCTTTAAAAAGAAAACGCAGAAAATGTATGATTGGAACGGGTGCGATGAGCGATCCGTACATTCCTCTTGAAAAAGAACTGAAACTGACACGAAGATGTCTTGAAATAATCGACCGCTACGGATTCGGTGTAACCGTACATACAAAATCGGCATCTGTTATGAGGAATATTGACCTGCTTAAGAGCATAAACGATAAAAGCAAGGCTGTGTTGCAGATGACGCTTACAACGGCAGACGAAAGCCTTTGCAGAATAATTGAACCGAATGTTTCCGTTACTAAAGAAAGATTTGAAACGCTCAAGGTATTTCACGAAAACGGTATTCCGAGTGTTGTGTGGTTTTCTCCGTTTTTGCCGTTTATAAATGATACGAAAGAAAATATCGACGGACTTTTAAAGTATTGCATTGACGCAAAGGTTCGTGGAATAATATGCTTTGGAATAGGGCTTACTCTGCGTGACGGTGACAGAGAATATTTTTACAGCCGGCTTGACAGACACTTTCCGAATATGAAGGAACGATACATTTATACATACGGAAATTCATATCAGCTTACGAGCAGTAACAATAATGTTCTGATGAACAGAATTTCAGAAGTTTGCAGAAAACACGGGATTATGTTCGGAGTTGAAAATGTGTTTTCATATTTGCATAAGTTTGAAAGCAAAACCGAACAGCTAAGTCTGTTTGACAGAATATAGGCAAAACAAAAAGATATACGGCAGAAATTTTACCGTATATCTTTTTTTGCTTTTAAGATATTTACTGTTTTACAAATGTGATTTCGTAGTCGTTATATTTAAGCACAACAGCAGTGATTTTACCGTTGCTTTGCTTGAGTGCGGCTGTAGTATTTGTTCCGTTGTCAAATGACAAATTAACTTTGTCCGAAGCTGACACGGAATATTTTCCGCTGTGAGTCCCGTCATCGGGACTTCCCGGCGAAAGCCATAAAGTAAAAGTGCCGTCATCGGAAAATGACATAGAACCCTGATAAGCGCTGTAATTTGTGTTGTAAACCTCACTCATTTCAACCTCATCACCACTCGCATTCTTAGCACCTTCGGGAATCCATGCAGATGAGGTAAGCTCGGCGGTTACTGACGGTGAAAGCACATTAACGGCAACGATTGCCGCAATGATAAATATGCAGGCGGCAATAACCGATGTAACAATTGCTGTTGCTTTCTTTTTCCCGATTTTCTTTTTGACCGCCCTGTTAGCTTCAAGCTTTGCGTAATCAGGCTTTTTTACAGATTTTCTGCTCATATTATCACCGATAATTACTTGAACGATACAGTAATACCACCAAAGTTTACTGTAAATTCTTTAGGAACATTACCGTTCCACTCTGTTACGGCGGCAATTACATTCTTATCGTTTGAATATGTAATTATTATGTTATTGCCCTCAACAATATACGCACCCGAATTTGCCGAGGTATTTGTAATACCGTCAATGAAAGTTCCGTCCTCGTTAAAAGTGAAGCCGCCGCCTGAATATGCCGAACCGAAAAGATCCCTCAAAGATACCTCTTCGGATGAATTTTCATCTTTTGCATAATACGGAACGAGGGTGGCGCTGAACTTTGGCTTTTGCTCTTCACCGTTTATAGTAGGAACAACAATTTCACTGTCATTATCAGAAGATTCTGAAGTAAATCCCTGTTCTGTCGGCTCTTGAGAAGTCACACCTGATTCGGCTGCAGGCTGTGTGGGTTCGGACGCAGAACCAGAAATATTCTGTGTTGAGTCTGTATTAACAGCGGTTGTGGAAATAGCCGATGTCGGTACTGTTGTTGCAGAATTATCATTCTTACCTGAAAAATTCATAAACAGGGTGACTGCACCGGCTATCAATGCAACAAGTACAACAGCACAAATAACTATTATCAACGGTTTTTTTGAACTATTAGCAGCGTGTCTTCCGCTCATTTTAAATTCTTCCTTTCTTCAGCTTCTTTTTTAAGTTTTATCAGATAGCTTCTTTTCATCATTTTTCCGTGATAGAAAATAAATTCATCACCGTCAGCAGATTCGTCTATTTCAAGATCCGAATAATCTTCTGCAACAGGTTCTTCTTCGTCATCACAAAATTGACCTTTGCGTCTGTTCTCCATTTTCTTATCAATTGTTTTGCTTTTTGAATCCCTATCAACAATCATTGAATACATATTCTTATAAACAGCTGAATTAATTATAAAAGACAAAATTGACGGAACAATGAACAATGCAAGAACAATTGTTAAAATGATGAGCAGTACCGGAGTAAAGCTGCACATAAGCACGGTTGCGCAAACAAGGAACAGAATCAAAATTCCAAATACTGCAAACAGATTATGTTTAAGCTCGCCGAATGTCATAAGTGCGCTGTTTTTATAAATATCTTTCATTGAAATGTCAAATGTGACCGTCATAGGAGATACATAAAAAAACATAAACAAAAAGAAAACAGCAATCAGAATACATAAAGCAAGAGGAACATAAAACATTCCGTTTTTTGAACCGAGTCCGAGATAAAGGACGATTGAATAATAGCTGATAAACACAGCGGCATACATAACGATTCCGTGAACAAGAAATCTGAGCCAGTTTTCTTTTATTCCGCCAATAAAATTCGGCAAAATATCAACATTTTCCTCTCCCCTTACCATATGGGAAGTAACCTGAGTAACGCCGGCATAAAACGGAAAAAGCGGAATCACCGTGAGAAAATAGATGAACATTGAGTTCAATCCGGTTAAGATGTTTATTAAATAGAAAATTCCGAATATAACTGCAAAAGGAACTGCAAAAAGCAGATTTGTGAACAAAAGTTTTGGTAAATTGTGAAACAATGACGAGAAAAATCCTGTCAAAGCTACAGCGTTCTTCTCTGATGCCATAGCGCCCTCCAAAATCAGAAATTAAATGTTCCGGAAAACAAGCACCACAATGCCGTGTCAAGCAAAGCTGAACAAAAAGTCATTATAAGTGCCGAAACAGATTTGGAACAATAATCAATCACCTCATTTTTCAAAGAATTAACTTGATGAGAATGACCGATTAAGCTAAAGAACATCTGCTTTGAAATCACAAAAGCAGATGCAGACAGCTTTACGAGTGCAAGACTGAACAAAAATGTTCCGGGAAGCACCACGAGCAGATAAAAGCCCGCACCCTTAAATGAATATGTAACCATAAGATAAGCCGCTGTCAGTCCGGTTCCAAAGCCTTTAAACGCCGAAACAAACGGTAAAAATGGGATTCCCCACGGTGCAAGTCCTAAAAGGAACACAACACTCAAAAACATAAAATCAGACGCAAAGCAAGCACAAAAAGTGCCGACAGCATTCTGTGCAAGTCTTGCATCAAGATTGGTTGTAAAAAGAAAATCAAGTGAATTAAGCATCTGAAAGTCGGCTTCTGAAGCATAAATCGAACCGAAAACAAGCCCTGCAAGAAATGCCGAAACAAAGATAAGCTCAACTGCATACCGTCTTATAAAATATCGAACATCTGACGGTGAAATTCCCTTTGGTCTGCGAAAAAAATAACGCTTTTTAAAAGAAAATACAATGCTTTTCATAAAATACATTCCTCTCGTTGGTTGTCCGTTAAAATATATGAGGAACATATCCGTTTTATGTTATTGGCAGGGATTATTTACCAAGCTCCTCTGCCCTCTTTGTACAAGCGTCCATACCATCAAGAACAGCCTCATAAAAGCCGTGTTCTTTAAGCTTATCCATTGCGGCAATTGTAGTGCCGCCTTTTGAACAAACTCTGTCAATAAGAGTTTCAACAGGTTCGCCGCTCTCACGAAGCATTGCTGCCGAGCCCTCAAGTGTTGCGCAAACAAGATTCATAGCCTTGTTATAGTCGATTCCGCAATTCGCTGCGTAGTCAGCCATAGCCTTGGCAAAAAGATAAATATATGCCGGACTGCTGCCGTTTACCGCAATGATTTCATTCATATGACTTTCGTCGATATATTCGCAAATGCCACTGCCTGCAAACATATTATAAACAATCTTTTTGTCATCTTCACTTATATTGTCAGACGGACAAAGTGCTGTTGCACCCTTTTTGAGCAAGAGAGGCGTATTAGGCATAACCCTTACAACAGGGCAGTCACATTCAAGACCTTTTCTTACATATGCAATAGATATGCCTGCGGCAATTGATACTACGGTTTTGGCTGTTGTAATGCTGTTTTTGAGGGACTCAAGAACCTCAGGATAATTCTGCGGCTTGACTGCAAGAACAACAATTGAACTGTTCTTTGCTATTTCATCAGCAGATGTCATTACATTTGTACCCATATTTTTCATAGCGGCACACTTTTCTTCGCTTACATCAAAAACATTGATAAAATCAGCCTTGCCGTCGTTTTGTGCCATAAGACCTTTTATAATGGCTGTTGCCATATTGCCTGCGCCTATGAAACCTATTTTTTTCATTTTAAGACCTTCTTTGCAAAAATTAATATCAGATACCGAAACTCGGGTTTGAGTAACATGAGAAATGGAAGTTGTGATAATTGTGCTGACCGTCACGGTCATAATCGCCGTAGAGGAATGTTTCCACCTCGTCAACTCTTCTGTACAAAAGTCCCCAATAACAGGAGCCTGCCGCATGATGATACTGTAAAAGTGCGTTGACGAGCTTCTGCTTGTTCACATTATTCAAATTCCTTGAACCGCCGGACACAGTAACATAGTCTTTGTGTATATATCCTTTTTTCCCATTTGAGAGCTTAACCTTATACCAGTTTTTATTATGAAGCTTGCCGTCAACAAAGGTAAGCTTTGTTCCGTTGTTCATACGGGTAACAACAGAATAATTTGTTCCGGCACCGCTTCTGAGGTTTACATCGGACGCGCTTACACTTCCCGACGCACCGGCTTTTATTGTTCCGCTTGAACCTGTGTTAAGAAGAACAGCCCGAAGCTCCGAGTCGTTATAGAACACTCCGCTGCCAACATTATAAGCAAAGCAAACGAGTGCGTCAAACTGCTGTTGATTGAATTTTACACCGTTATTTATAAGAAAAGAATTTGTTGTTGTAGTATATCCGCCCTTGTTTACGGTTTGACAAAGATAAGCATAAGCCTGATTTGTTGTAATGTTATTGTAGAACTGCTCTCCTGAGATTACAACCTTGCCGTAACCGAGTGTAGGGTCGGTTGTGATGCTGTCTGCCGTAACCTTTGACAAAAATCCCTCATAGTTTGCAATAAGCTTAATTACTTCGTCACTGGCTCTGCGTTCGCCGCAAGCGGCTGTTGTTTTATTGGTTGTTGAGGTTACAAACACCTCACCCGCACCGCCGCCTTTTGTGGTGTAATATTTCGATTCGGTTTTAAACTTTGAGTATGCCTTTACAGACCATTTACCTGACTTTGAAAGCTTTTGAGTACCTGTCCATATGTAGGAATTACCGTCCTTAACCTTGTTTTTTGCGGTAACTTTATATGATGTAGAGCCGTTTGTAACAACAAAATACACGCCTACCCTGTCTGTGTCTGTAATAGCCTTAAAGCTAACGGTTGAATTAAGCGGAGCGGAGTTTGGTGACGCATAGCAGAAACGCACGCTTTCCCTCGGCATAACATGGATAAGACAGGTTGCCGCACCGTATGATGTTGAGGCTGTGATTGTTACATAACCCTTCCCCACAGTATCAACAACACCGTTCTTAACTTTGGCAATTTTAGTATTAGAGCTTGACCATGTTACACCGCCTGTATTTGATTTTAAAAGCATTGACTTCTGCCACGGAAGATTTACATTGCTGTTTGAAATATTAACCTTTGAACCTGACTTGACTGTAATTTTGCAGACCGCAGAATGTGAACCGCACTTAGCTGTGATTTTTGCAGAGCCTGCTTTCTTGGCTGTTACAATACCACGAGAGTCAACGGTTGCAACGCCTTTATTTGAGCTTGACCAAGAAACCTTTCCCGACGCTGTTGCAGTAATTGCAAATCTGTTGCCTGTGAAAATTGATTTGCTTGATACGGAAAGTTTAACAGACGAACCTGTTGACGGTTTTGCGGTTGTAGGCTGAGTCGTTGTAGGATGTGTCGTTGTAGGATGTGTCTGACCGTCCATCTTAACATAGTCTTTTTTTACATAACCTGTTTTTGAATTTGAAGTAAGCCTGATATTATACCAATCTTTGTTATAAAGCTTTGTGCTTACATAGGTAAATTTAGTGTTTGCTCTCATACACTCAACAACCGAATATCCTGTTCCGGCACCGCTTCTTAGATTTACATAATCACCTGTTACATGACCTTTTACGCTTGATGAAGATGTTGTAGGCTGAGCAGTCGGCACGGTAGCTTTTTCAGTCGGCTGTGTCTGACTGACCTTCTTTACATAATCTTTCTTTATGTAACCTGTCTTAGAGGTTGAAGTTACTTTAATTTTATACCAGCTAGAGTTGTAAAGCGATGTGCTTAGAAATGTAAATTTTGTGTTTTTTCTCAAGCAACTGACAACAGAATAATTTGTACCGGCACCGCTTCTCAGATTAACATAATCATCGGAAACATAACCCGATACATTTGAAGCGGTTGTCGAAGAGCTTACAGTGGCATATTCCTTTGTAACATAGCCTGTCTTTGAATTTGAGGTAAGCTTGATTTTGTACCACTTTGAGTTATAGAGCTTTCCGTCAACAAAAGTAAATTTTGTGTTCTTTGCCATACATGTGACAACCGAATAGTTTGTGCCTGCACCGCTTCTCAGATTTACATACGACGCATTTATATAGCCTGATGCGCCTGCTGATACGCTTGCGGAAACCTCCTCGGTTGATTGAGCCGCATTAGCCGAAAATGCAGTTATTGCAACAACACCTACCGATACTGCCATAAGAACCACAAGGACTATGCAGACTATGCGTACAAACAGTTTTTGTTTTTTCATTTGAGTCCACCTTCTCAAAACTTCTCTGATTTATAATTACTTATGAAAATTTCCGAATATTTTTCCTCTTAATCTGCGCACATACTGTGTAACAAAAACAGAAATTGCGTAATCATAGAGCAAAAAGAAAATATTTCCTGCAATCAAAAATATCCACGGAACATAGAAACCGAAAATTGTAAATTCATCGCTCGGAATTGATAACAGCCATGTTGCTGCAAAGAACGAGCCGATAGCTGCAGCGTTGAAAACTGCAAATTTTAATATATATTGAATGACCTTGTTTTTGATTTTAAATTCAAAAGCGCCCTTGAGAATAGGATAGTAACCAAAAAGTGCAGCAAAATAGATGACAGCCTCTTTATCGCCTGCAAGAAGCGTTGAAAGTACGGCAGTTACACAAAACACACCGATTGCCCAGCCGTAACCGTATTCAACAACTATACAGGAAATAAGGATTCCTGCAAGGCAGGGCAAGGCATAAGTTCCTATCGGAATAAGTGATGTCATCATCATAAAAACAAGTGAAAGCGCCGCAACAATTCCACAAACCGCAATACGCATCGTACCCTTTTTGATGCCGTTGTTCTTCATACTAACATCCCATCCTGCAACAGTCACACAAACAGTTTGCACACATCATACCTGCACACACATCGCAGAAGGACGAGCCTGTTGCATTAGGGTTTGTCTGTGTGTAACCGCCATAGTTATATGCTCTTTGGTTTTGCATATTGTTAAGAGCAGCTTGATATTCTTTATTATCCGGATCCATATTGCAGGCAGTTGTAAAGTATGAAAATGCCTGCTCCGACCAACCTCTTCTGTACGCAATCATTCCTTTAAGATAGTACCATTCGGCTGTTCTCATTGACTGAGCAGTGTTTTCAAGAATCTGATCAGCCTGATCAAGAAGTCCGCGCTGAATGTAAATTCTTACATTGTAAAACTGTGAGCTTGAAGAATTTGCGTTATATGACGAACTGCCTGTTGAGCCTGTACCCTTACCCTTCTGACGCATCTGATTGATCATATCGTATGCCTCATTAATTTCCTTCATTTTCTGCTCCGCAACATCCGCAAGAGGGCTGTCGGTGTAGTTATCGGGATGATATTTTTTAGCAAGGTTTCTGTACGCTGCTTTTACTTCTTCATCGGTAGCTGTTTCAGACACACCGAGAACCTCATATGGATTATTCATTATTGACCTCCGTATCAAGTTTGCTTGTTACTCTGTTTTGTGATGCAGGAAATCCCAAAAGCATCATATTATCTAAAATTCCTTTAAAATCGGTAAAGTTCAAAAGATTGTAGGCATCATATGCCCTCGCAAGCGATTGATTAAGCACCGCAGCAATAAAATCCGCCGATTTTACCTCACCTGTTTTCTTATTTACAAACGGATTGAACCCATTAGATTCAATATCTTTTTTTAAATCGTCTGCTGCATCCACAAGATAAATCCATCTGCCAAGCTGATAGCCAAATTCATAAAGGACTCTTTTTTGAATTTCATCGTGAGCCTCAGTCGAAAACAGAGTTGCAAGCATTAAGGCGGTTGGATGAGCCGACATATCAACAGATGGGTTTTCCGAATGTTCCGCATCATACTGCATATTCATCATATCGGCAACAGCTTTGTCCATATCTGGATACTTATCTGCCGCCTTTTTCCTCTGATGAGAAAAGAAAGGCTTTACGATTCTGCACAAAAGCTTTTTAAAAAATCCGCCGTCCTGAATATCATCAATGATTTTGTAATAAACCGATATCATTGAAAATGCGGCAGCTTTGCCGTATGCATCGCCTTCGTCTGTGGCAAATTTACATTTTTTCAGCGGATTGCAGGTGCATCTGCCGTCTTTGAAGCCTTTGCAGGAGCGGTTAAGCGACATTAAGAACATTGCATAAAATGTACAGTCATAGCTTAGTGTAAATCTTGTAAGCCCGGAGTAATCCTTACCCATTTGCCTGCAAAGCCCGCAATACACGGCCTTATAAGCCTCGGCTTCACGGACAAGCAGTTCACTTTTTTGAATCTGCAAATAACCAAACACAGATTTTCTCCTTTATACAATGATACATAATGTATTATACAACAAAATAGCGTTAAAAGCAACAGAATGAGGATATATTCTTTAAATAAGTCTATGGATGCTGTAAATCGTATTCAGTTCCTACCGCATTTCCTTCATACTCGAGAAATATTTCGTCGTGGGTGTGCCTCTCTTCGTTTTCTTTTGCTTTTCTTCCCTTTCAATGAAATCAAGAACCTCGTCAATGCTCAGTTTGACATTCTCGTTATCCTGTTTTTTCAAAGCTGTACCTGACTTCACCCTGATTCTGTGATTTAATAATTTCAGAGAATCCATACTTGAAACTAGGCAACGACAATTGGAGCCCATTACTCGTTAGCCAAGTATGGGTTCTCTTTTCATTTGGTTCAACATACATGCCTGATTGACCGATTCGTATATCCTTGCCCACGCTCATTCCGTGTTCGGCGGTTTTGCCGGCATAATGATATAAAATGCTGATTCGCCTGTCGGGGTTCTTTTCGTCCTTTACAGCGTCAAAAACACTTTTGCCGTCGTCATTCACAAGCCATTTGCTTTTGTTTTCGTCAATTGAAAATTTCAGTGTATCATGGATTGCACCGGCTTTTTCATCTGTATCTTCATCAACAGAAAATTTTTCGTTGACACTTTTGTTGTTACGTGGTAAACTAATGTCGGCGGACACACGTGTTCTATCGTTCTCAGTGCTTTTGCTCTGTTGGACGGTATGTGTGTCCGCCTTTTTTATTTTTACTTTAAAAGAATCCGGTGTCAAATTGATAAGGTCATATAGTAACATATTATTGCCACTTGTAAAACCTATTATAACCTTAGCATTATATTGATTATTACCGATTTGCATAAGCACATTTCCTCTTGCAAATTGTACAATATTATCTTTTCGTAAATGATTTAAATCTTCGTTAACATAATTTATGGAAGAAACAATAATCTCATCAAGATTATTGCTTGCTCTAAGTTTGTCTTTAAATGTTTTTTATCATTACTGCGAAGATTTTTTGTATATTCGGAATATAAATATTCGTTGACTGTTTTTCTGTTTACCTTGATCAAACGACCTTTTATCGGGATACCGTTTTTAAATTTATTTGAAATTGTTTTTTGACAGTTGGTATCCAGTCCTTTTTAGGCACTCCCTTTAAAATATTGTCGGTAATAACAACAACAGGCTTATTCTTATCGGTATATTCAATACTGTATTTCTCAACATCTAACCTCTCACCGTTCTGAACTTCTGTCTGCTCGGTGATATTTTCTCTTGCGGTGTCTGCCGCCTTTGAAAATCTTTCATTGACATACTTGCTATTCTGTGATACATTTGTTTTAGCAACATTGGGATTTATGAGCGAGTTCCTCTTGGTGTCGATTTTTTCGACACCATTTGAGAACACGGCGCCGTGCCCAATGTTGCTTATTTTATTTATATCATAAAGTATATTTCTGCCGTTTCCTGTTCTTGCTGTATAATGTTTCTGCCTGCTTTTTTGGCAAGGTTTCCGAGGTCGGCAATTTTTTTATTGACTTATAAATTTGAAGGTGTTATTATTCAGTTGTAAGATAAAAAATGTGGCTTGAATCAAAGAAAAACCGTTTGAATACTCCGAAGATTTAATCGGCAACGCAAAATATACTGCTCCGGATTTTTCGGAGATAAAATAAAAACACGCCTGATTTCCAGCGTGTTGGGAATATTATTTATATTGAATTTTGAATGGCAGCAAACTATGATTTGCTTTTATTGTAAATGTGATATGATTGACAGTACAACAACCTATGCTGAAGATTTAGGCAACTGCGTTGTCATTATTCGCAATGTTACTTGTTCAAGCAGGCTGCAACACCGAGAACGAGAAAATTACGGAATAACCGAACAATCAAAAGATAGCATAATTTCGTGTTGGATTTCGTGTTGGATTTTAAATCAAAAATCTAATTTTAACGCAAAAAATGTTTTTAAAAAAACAGGCAAACAGCCGATAAACACTAAACATCGGCTGTTTGCTCAGTTTTATATATGGCGGAGAGAAGGGGATTCGAACCCCTGATACGGTGTTCACCGTATACATGATTTCCAATCATGCTCCTTCGGCCAACTCGGACATCTCTCCAAACGACCTGTTTATTATATCAAATGGAATCAGAAAAATCAAGTGAGATTTTGAAATATTTTAATTTTATGTGGCAAACTATGAAAAAACTATTTTCTATTACTTTAATTTTGATAGCTGTATTGCAAATATCTTTAACAAGTGCATTTGCGACTGAAAGCGTAAGTTTTGAAATGCAAAACGCGGATATGAAACCTAACAGACTGTTCAGTGTTGCTCTTTCCGCAAATTCCGGCAATCGACTTTCTGCCGCAACTTTTGAATTTACATATGACCCCGATTATATCGAATTCAGAAAGGTTAAAGCAGTAAATAACGACTCAAAAATTCAGGTCAATAAGAAAAGCGGCAAGGTTAAAGTTGTTTTTCTCAATTCCAACGGTCAGAATATATCTGACGGAAGTGAAATTTTGTCTTTCACCTTTAAAACGCTTAAAACAGGAACAACATATATTGATTACACGGTTGAACAGTGTGTTAATTCAGATGTGAATTTTATAGATGTCGGAAGCTGCACAGCATCATGCGTCAGAATATATAAGAACGCTTCGGGTACCGTTGGCGGAGCTTCGATTTCATCAAATAATAATAAAAGCAGTACACGGAGTACTATCGGAAAGGGCGGTAAAAGTAAACACCCGACCGAGCCTACAACCGTTAATGCCTCCGATGACAAATATATTGATTACAATCCAATTAAAGATAAGCAAATAAAATTTTTCCTTGCCGGCATGGGCATAACTGCGGGATGCTTGGCTGTTTTGTCTGTTGCATATGCAATCGGTAAAAAATCAGCTCAGAAGAAAGCTGAAAAAGAGAAAAATCACAATGATAAAACTATTGAAAACAAGACTTCCGATGATTGATTCGGAAGTCTTTTACTTTGCTTTTCTTCCCTGTGTTATATCACGCTTTGCAAATTCACGGTTAATTGAATTTAAAACACGCTTTTTGTCGGCACTCCACATTGGTGCAACGAGCAGCTTTTTGTCGCCGTCGCCTGTTAAACGGTGAATTACAACATTTTCAGGCAACAGCTCTATGCAATCACAGAGAATATCAATATAATCCTCCATTGAAAGCACATCGAATTTTCCGTTTTCATAGTCATCACACAAATCTGTATTTTTTAAAATATGCAGCAATTGCAGTTTGATTCCGTCCGTTTTATTGCCAACATATTTAACGGAATCAAGCATCATCTCTTTTGATTCATTCGGAAGTCCCAAAATAAGGTGTGTAATTACATTTACTCCGATTTTGTGAAGATTTTCTACAGCTGAATCATAAACAGAGAGCGGATACATTCGTCTTATATAATCTGCCGATTTTTCGTGAATTGTCTGCAATCCGAGTTCTACCCAGACAGGTTTTATCTTGTTCAGTTTTTCAAGAAGACCTAACACATTATTTCCCAGGCAATCGGGACGGGTTGCGATTGAAAGAGCAACAATGTCGGGCTCTGAAATTGCCTCTGTAAAAATTTTTTCAAGATATTCGGTAGGCGCATAGGTATTTGTGAACGGCTGAAAGTATGCAATATACTTTTTGCAGTCTGATTTTTTTCTGATACGCTGTTTTGCCTGCTGAATTTGTTCATGAATTGAAAGAAGTGCGTCGGCGGCAAATTCTCCGGAACCTCCCCTGCTGCAAAATATACATCCTTTTGTTCCGAGAGTTCCGTCACGGTTTGGACAGGTCATATTGCCGTTAAGCGAAATTTTATACACTTTCTCGGCAAAGGTATTGTTTAAATATTTGTTTAAAGAGTAATAATTCATAACATCACCTGTAATTAAAAAGGCCGGCTGAAAAGCCGACCTTTGTGTCTTTCGACATATTAGAGAGGAAATCTATGAAAAGTTCTTGTAAGCTGATTACTTTATGATAAAGTGACTTGTTTTTGTCATTTCTTTATCTTACAAATATATAATAACTGTCTTATGTGACAGAAAATTGAACATTATTGTAAAGTAATGTGAAAGTTACTAATAAAATTAAGAAAACTTTCTGATGTATTCAAGAAATTTTTCATAGAGCTTGTCCTCAAGCTCTTCAAGTGTATTGTCTATACCGCCGTTAAAAAACATTTTGTTGTGCTTAGAAAGAGAAAGGTATGCACCAATCATACTCTTTCTGACCTCATCCTGCAAATCCTCTCCGAGTTCATTGCCGCAGGAAAGACCGAGATAAATATTGCCGTCAACAAGCTGTGACGCAACAGCGGCGTTTTTCAGTTCAAAGGAATTAAATCTGTGAAGTCCCGATGAAAACTCACGCAATGAGAACTCCTCTTCGCCTTTTTTATATTTCTTCTGTTTTTCAAGAAGCTCGTTTTCACATACTTCAAGCAAAAACTTATCTCCTGTGATGTATTCATGCATATAATCGGGATTGATAGCAAGAATATTGTAAAGCCTCATTGAATTAACAGCTGACTCAAGACACGAAAAAGACGCAAACTGCATATTGCTGTCATTCAGCTTGATGAAGCTGTACATATTTTGAAAAACAGACTTATTGACAACAAGCAAAACCAGTCTTTCACTCTCACGCATATCTGACAAAAGAGGGCTTGTCAGGTACGACATAGTGAATTTATACGACTTATTTACATAGTCACTCAATAAATTTAAAAATCCGTTTAAAAAATCGTTTTCTCTTATTGTAAATTCAAACATATATTCACCTATCTAAATAATTCCATATCTGCGTTGTAGAGGTCATTTCTTGTGATGTCGGTATCACAGGAAACCAAAAAACGGTTTTCAAAAGCCGATATAAGCAGATTCGGGTTTACATTGTCGGAACTGCCTGCCGACAAAACAACATCAAGTTCTGCAAAGTCTGACTTCTCGGTCACTGCAAAGCTCTTTATACCCTGTTTTATGTCAACGGTTTTTATGCCTTTTTTAGATTTCTTTTCAACTTCAATACTTTCGCTTGTCAGCAGTTCTTTGAGTTGTTCGCATACTGTACGGGAGTTTTCACCGTCACAGAAAATCTTGATTGTAAATGATGCAAAAGCAATCTTTCCGGCTTTCATAACGGGTTCCGTTACATCAAACACACGAAGCCCTCTTGGCAGACAGTCGTTAAGTCTTGAAATAATTTCTTCAAACGGGAAGTTATCATCCTCAAGCTTGACATCCATACATTCGTTTACACCTCTGAAACCAAGCGAAAGCGGCAACGGAAATGTTGCAAACGGATGCGGGTTAAATCCTTCTGTATGCCAGATAGGGATTTTGCTCTTGTGCAATGCACGGAGCATACATCGATTGAGATCAAGGTGCGAAATATAGCGACATTCAAAATCTTTTTTAAACCATATTCTTACGCTTTTCAAAACACACACCCTTTCCGTATTTAGCCGCACCGCAGTTATTGCATTTCAGTCTGCAATGCGGTGTTGTTGTATCTGCGTACGCTTTTTTACATTCTCTGATAAGGAAATCCTTAGTTACACCGTAGTCAATATGATCCCACGGAAGAATTTCGTCAAAACTTCTGCGTCTGTTTGCATAAAATGACGGATCAACACCGCATTCATCAAAGAGTTCAAGCCACTTTTCAAGGCTGAAACAATCATTCCAACCGTCAAAATGAAAACCTCTTTCACATGCAAGCTCCATAACCTTACAAAGTTTTCTGTCACCCCTTGCAAATACTGCTTCAAGGTAGCTTGTATCGGCATCGTGATAGTTAAACTGAATTTTTCTTGTTGTAATACTGTCCTTGATGTGCTGTTGCTTTTCATGAAGAACAGGGATTGTATCCTGCGGTTCCCATTGAAACGGTGTGAACGGTTTTGGTACAAAAGAGGATGCAGACACAGTTACACGCACCGACTTACCCTTTGGCTTGTCGGGACATTTGTAATATGCATCAACTACAGACTGACCAAGGCCGGCAATTGCGGCGACATCGTCCATTGTTTCGGTAGGCAGACCAATCATAAAATAGAGTTTTACCGTAGTCCAACCGCCTGCAAATGCAGTTGTGCAAGTCTGCAAAAGTTCATCTTCACGAACATTTTTATTGATAACATCACGCATACGCTGACTGCCTGCCTCCGGAGCAAAGGTAAGTCCGCTCTTGCGTACAGTTTTAATCTTATTCATAATGTCATCTGTAAAGCCGTCAACACGCAGTGACGGAAGTGAAATGCTGACTTTTTCGTCTTTGCTCCACTCATTTAGCTTGTCAAGCAACGGTACAATCTGACTGTAGTCACTTGAACTGAGTGAAGATAGCGAAACTTCATCGTAACCCGTGTTATCACATAATGCTCTGCATTGTTTATTTATAGTTTCGGGAGATTTTTCACGGACAGGACGGTAAATCATGCCCGCCTGACAGAAACGGCAGCCTCTTATACAGCCACGGAAAATTTCCTGAACCGCTCTGTCATGAACTATCTCAACGAGCGGAACTACAAAATTATCAGGATAGAACGACTTGTCCATATCAAGCATAATACGCTTGTGGATTTTAGCGGGAGCATCTCCTTTTGGAGTGAATGACTTGATTGTGCCGTCCTCGTTATATGTTACATCATAGAGTGCCGGAACATATACACCCTCAATTTTAGATGAGAGTTCAAGAAACTCCTGTTTTGATTTACCCTCGGCTCTGCACCTTCTGAAAAGTTCAATAACCTCAAGGTCAACCTCTTCTCCCTCACCGATGAAGAAAATATCGACAAAATCTGCAATCGGCTCGGGGTTGCAGGCACACGGTCCGCCTGCAACTACTATGTTTTTAAGTTCTTTTCTGTCACAGCTTTTAATCGGCACACCCGAAAGCCTGAGCATATTGAGCATATTTGTAAAGCTGAGTTCATACTGGAGAGTGAAACCGATAAAGTCAAAATCGGACACGGGATCTCCGCTTTCAAGCGCATAAAGCGGAATATTGTGTTTTATCATCTCTTCTTCCATATCAACCCATGGGGCAAAAACTCTTTCGCACCAAATGTACGCCACAGCGTTCATAAGGCTGTAAAGAATTTTCATTCCGAGATGGGACATACCTACCTCATAGGTATCGGGAAAGCAAAAGGCAAATCTGCAATCTACTTTCTTTTTATCCTTGATTACTTCGTTGAGTTCACCGCCGACATATCTGCCGGGTTTTTGAACCTTCAGAAGTAATTTTTCAACTTCTTTGCTGACCATAGAAATCCTCCGTCAGTAGTAGCCGTTGTTTCTGAACAAAAGTGACGCAATGAGATATATACACACAAACAACAGCGAAAAATTATATTTTGAATTTAGCAAGACCGTAAAGCCGAGTACCGTCAGCGGAAAAAGAATTATAAGAGCAGTTATATTTATAATTCTTTCGGCTGATTTTTCCGAGAATTTTTTGCACAGAATAACATACATAAGCTGTCCGCCGTCAAGCGACATAACCGGCAGCATATTAAAAAGCCCTGTGCAGAGATTCGCCATGGCAATCGGCAATAAAAATTCACTATTACATAAGTATAACAGATAAAACAGAATAAAACAAATGAAATTGACTAAAGGTCCGAAAAAAATTATAAAAATGTTCTGACGGGTTGTGTTTAACTGCCTTGAAGAGTTGATAATCTTGATTTCAAACAGCGAAATTTTGATTTTACCAGGCGGAGATTTACAAATGAGCATTGCAAAAAGATGACCGCATTCATGAATAATCACAGCCATAATGCAACATAGAAATCCTAAAAATATGTTCAGTATCACACATATTGCCCCAAGACAAATGAGTGAATACGAAACCGTAAAATCAATGTTCAGCAGACGAAACTTCATCGCTTGTGGCAGTAAACAGGTTTGATAAATCTATTTTATTATCGCCCGTATCAAAAACAACGGATTTTTCAAGGTTTGAATAGTACCATTCCCGTGTTGCGGCATAGACCTCACCGCCGAATAAATTAAGCAAAAATGCCGCAAGAGCTATAAGAATACAACACACAAGTTGAATTGTTATCACAAGCTGTTTCGGAGAATTTTTCTTTTCATCACTATTTTCAGCCGATAAAGAGTTCACATCCTCCTCATCTGAATCAAGCTCCTCCGATACCTTCGGGTATTCCGAATACGAAACAGATTTCCAGTCATCGTCATATGTAATGGTATTTCTGTTATCATTATTTTCTGTCAAAAAAATCACCTCAATGCAATATATGCAATGAGGTGAACAAATTTAACTGCGTCATTCAATCTTTTGGTCAAGTCTTTTAAAATCGCCTTTTGTAAGGTTGACAAAAAATGCAATTGCAAGCATTAACGAGAAAAATTCCGCAATCGGGAATGCATACCATACGGCTGTATAATCAAATACCATAGAAAGCACCCACGCAATCGGAAGAATGAGTACAAGCTGACGACAGAATGACATAATAAGACTGCGCAGTCCCTTTCCGACTGCCTGAAAAAGTGTTGTAAAGATAATGCCGGCAGCGGCAGGAATAAAGCAAAGGCTGATGATTCTGAATGCAGGAACACCGATATTCATAATATCCTGTGTGCCGCCAAACATAGCAATAAGCTGTTCGGGGATTGTCCACATAAGAATTGTGCCGACCGCCATAATAATTACGCCAATGATGATGCCGCGCTTTAAAGCGGAATACATTCTCTTTTTCTTTCTTGCACCGTAGTTATAACCGATAATCGGCATTACGCCCTGATTGAGTCCGAAACAAGGCATGAATACAAAGCTCTGTAATTTATAATATATACCGAGAACAGTAACGGCAGCCTCCGAAACAGCAAGAATTGCATTGAGTCCGATAATCATAACGGAACCTATTGACTGCATAATTACAGACGGAAAGCCTACAACATAAATAGATTTCAATGTGGAACCATTCAATTTGAAATGTTTGAACGAAACTTTAACTTCGTTATTCTTAAAGAAAAGAATGCAAAGGCAGAAAACCATACCGCAGAATTGACCGAATACAGTAGCAATTGCCGCACCGAGAACGCCCATTTCAGGGAAAATTCCTATACCGAAAATCAGGAGCGGGTCAAAAATAATATTTACAATTGCACCGAAAAGCTGGGATAACATCGGGAATATCATATTGCCTGTTGCCTGAAGCGTTTTTTCAACCATAATCTGTACAATTGAAAAGAACGAGAAGCAAAGTACAACCGTCAGATACTGGATTCCGTAATTTACAATAGCCTCATTCTGCGTGTACATTGCCATAAACGGGCGAACCGCAAAAAGTCCGAGCAATAAAAATATTACATAATTAAAAATACAGGTTACAAAACCGTGAGTTGCTCCGTCGTTTGCCTGAACAAAATTTTTCTCACCTAATTTTCTTGAAACAAACGAGTTTACACCGACTGCCGTACCGGCTGCAAACGCAATCAAAAGCATTTGCAGAGGATACGCAAGCGAAGTTGCGGTCAGTCCGTCTGCGTCATAGTTGCCGATAAAAATACTGTCAACAACATTATACATTGCCTGAATTGTCATTGAAAAAATTGCAGGCAGACTCATTGTCAGAATTAGCCTTGTCATTGGCATAGTTCCCATTTTGTTTTCATGGGGCTTTACTGAATTTTCCATATTTCCCATACTGATTCCTTTCTTATTCGCATACATATAGTTAGTTGATCTTTCGTATCTTCCTGTAAATCCAAAATGCAACAAGCATTACAGCCGTACCAAGCAACACACCGAAAAAGTCAATCCACATATCGCTCACCTGTCCCGATCTTCCCTCAATCCCAAGCTGAATTGTTTCATCAACAAAACAGGTAAACAGTCCGATAGAAACGGTGTAGGGTACAAATTTTATCGGCTTGATTCGGTCAAATGAATAGGCACATGAACAGAGCAATGCTCCCAGAACGGTATATTCCGTAAAATGAGCAATCTTTCTGATTATGTGGTCCGAAAGATTCGGATCGATTCCGAAAAATTTCAAAATTACTGTGACAAAATCAAGGACGCTTTCACTCTCTTGTGCCGACTCAACTGACGGCATTGAAGAATGAATAAACGCAAATGCAATCACTGACGCGGTCAAAACAAACATAATTATTCTGAATCGCATTGAACAGGAATTCGTTTTCATCAAATCACTCCAAGATATATTTTACTGATTATCCCGTCAATGTCAACTTTAGAATAATTATTTATCATAATGTATAAATAAATCAAATTTTAAGGCTTTATTATGGAAGATTTTATCTTGCTCAAATATTGAAAAAAACTTTTAAATCTGTTATACTTATCAGGTATTGGCAAAATATAATTTCTAAGGAGCAAATATGTGGTATTTAATAGTATTTTTTATTTCAATGGTTCCGATAGTAGAAATCAGAGGTGCTGTGCCTGTTGCGGTTGCAAATGACTTAAATCTTTTTTGGACATATGTAATCTGCATTTTAGGCAATATGCTCCCGGTTCCGATTATCTACCTCTTTGCAAGAAAGGTTCTTGTTTGGGGTTCTGACAAGAAGTTTATCGGCAGATTCTTTTCTTTCTGTCTTGAAAAAGGCGAAAAAGGCGGCAGAAAACTTGAGGCAAAAGCAGGCAACGGAATGTTTGTTGCACTTATGCTTTTCGTAGGCATCCCTCTTCCCGGCACAGGCGCATGGACAGGAACACTTGCGGCAAGTATTCTTGACCTCGGATTTAAGAAAAGCGTTATAGCCGTTATGTGCGGTGTTGTTATCGCAGGCATTATAATGGGTATCGGTTCGGTACTTGTAGCAAACGGAATCAACTTTATTTTTGCTCCGTAAATAATTTTGGGCAGCACATCGCTGCCCTTATTTTTTGGTGAATTTATAAAATGGAAAAGAAACATATATATGACGCAATTATAATCGGCGGCGGTGCATCGGGACTTCTGTGTGCAATCACAGCAAAGAAACATGACCGTTCAAAGAAAATTGCAATAATCGAAAAAAATGACAGATTAGGCAAAAAGCTGATGTCAACAGGCAACGGCAGATGCAACCTGACAAATCACTGTATATCCCCCGATAAATATGTCGGTTCATTCAAAAAGCAAAGCGAGAAGATTTTTGAAAGATTCAGCGGTGATGAGATGGCGAATATTTTTAAAGATTTAGGTCTTTTAAGCTTTCACGATAACGAGGGCAGATACTACCCGATAAGCAAACACGCCGCATCTGTTCTGGATGTTCTGCGCTTACAGGTTGAAACACTCGGAATAGATGTTTTCACGGAACAGAATGTCAATTCTATAAAAAAATTTTCAAACGGTTTTAAAATTTCATCTGATGACAGCGAGAAAAAGTACGATTTCATATGTAACAAGCTTGTGATTGCAAACGGTTCAAAAGCCGCTCCTAAGCTTGGCGGAAATGCAAGTGCAATTGATTATCTTAAAAATTTCGGTCACAAGGTTGTTTCGTTCTCCCCTGCTTTATGCCCTGTTAAGGTTAAAAGCGATGTTCTGAAAATATTAAAAGGTCTGAGAGTTACGGGCAAGGCGCAGTTATACGGTGAACATGGTCGATTAATCAAGGAAGAAACAGGCGAAATTCAATTTACCGAGAATTCGCTGTCGGGAATTTGCGTGTTCAATCTTTCATTGTTTGCTAAACAAAACGACAAAATAGTGCTTGATTTATTGCCCGATTATTCGGAAAATGAGCTGATTAAAATAATCAGACAACATATATCATTGTTTTCTGATTTGCCGTGTGAACAGCTTTTGACAGGAATTTTTCAGAAGAGAATCGGACAGGCAATTCTGAAAATCAGCCGAGTTGATTTGTCAAAGATTTGTTCCAAGCTTTCAAAAGACGAAGTATCAGGAATTTGCAAAACAATAAAATCAATGTCATTTACAGTAAGCGGAAAAGAAGATTTTTCACACGCACAATGTGCTTTGGGCGGTGTTTTGGGCAAAGAGATTGACGAAAACACTATGATGAGTAAAATTGTAAAAAATCTTTTTGTATGCGGTGAGGCGATTGACCTTTGCGGTGAATGCGGAGGATTTAATCTTCATTTTGCATTTGCCGGCGGAATTATTGCAGGAGAAAATTTATGATCAGAGTGAACAATATACATTTAAGCCTTGACTACGATAATAAATCGGTTCGCAAGGCAGTTGCCCAACAACTGAGAATTGAAGAAAAAGCCATAAAAAGCGTTAAGATTTTTCGCAGATCGGTTGACGCAAGGAAAAAGGACAGTATCTACTTTCTTACAACCGTTGACGCTGAACTTAATATCAACGAGGAAAAGGTATGTAAAAAATGCGGTAACGCTCAAATTGCGAGAAAGTATGAATATAATCAGATGAAATTTGGCAATGCGCCCTCCCCCATTGTTGTCGGGGCTGGTCCGGCAGGATTGTTTGCGGCACTTATTTTGGCAAGAAGCGGTGCAAAGCCAATTCTTATTGAAAGAGGTCGTGATGTTGACAGGCGAACTGCCGATGTGAACAGGTTCTGGACAAGCGGTAAGCTTGACATAACTTCAAATGTTCAGTTTGGTGAAGGCGGTGCGGGAACATTTTCTGACGGCAAACTGAATTCAGGTACAAAAGATATAAGACAACGCAAGGTGCTTGAAGAATTTGTAAGCCACGGCGCACCTGATGAAATTCTCTATAACGCAAAACCTCATATCGGAACGGATATGCTAAAAGGCACAATAAAAAATATCCGCAACGAGATTATTGAACTCGGCGGAAGGGTTATGTTTGAAACGAAGCTTGTTTCAATGGCTTTTAGTGATAACAAGCTGAAAGCTATAACTGTTGAAACCGAAAACGGCAATGAAATTATAGAAACAGACAATGTTATTCTTGCAATCGGTCACAGTGCAAGGGATACTTTTGAGATGCTTTATGATTTAAAGTTGCCGATTGAGGCAAAGCCTTTCTCGATTGGAGCAAGAATTGAGCATCTTCGTGAGAAAATAGACAAGGCACAATACGGCAGATTTGCGGGCAACGAAAAACTCGGTTCGGCAAATTATAAACTTAATACGCATCTTGATAACGGACGGGGTGTGTATACATTTTGTATGTGTCCCGGTGGCAGGGTTGTCAATGCGTCAAGCGAAGAAAACAGACTTTGCACCAATGGTATGAGTGAATTTGCACGAAATGCCGATAATTCAAATTCAGCGTTGCTTGTAGGAATAAACCCGGATGATTATGAATCCGACCATCCGCTTGCCGGAATGTATTTACAGAGAAAGCTTGAATCAAAAGCATTCGTTGCCGGCGGTGAAAATTATAATGCGCCCATACAAAGAGTTGATGATTTTCTTAATAACAGAAAATCCACACATCTCGGTGATGTAAAGCCGAGTATCGGTCCGAATTATGAATTTTCAAATCTAAATGAAATTTTTCCCGAATATATCAGCACTTCAATGGCTCAGGGCATTATAAAAATGGGCAGAATGTTGCACGGCTTTGATGACGGTGACGCTGTTTTGACGGGCGTTGAGAGCAGAAGCTCTTCCCCAGTCAGAATAATGAGAAAAACAGACACACTCGAAAGTGTACTTATTGAAGGACTGTATCCGTGCGGTGAAGGTGCAGGCTATGCAGGCGGAATTATCTCCGCCGCAGTTGACGGCATTAAATGTGCCGAAAAAATTATAGAAAAATCGAATAAAAATTGAATAGATAATTAATGCTGTTTATCACCATACGGTGATGCAAATATTATTCAAGGAGTTTTTGGTATGAAAATTCTAATCACAGGCGGAACAACATTTGTAAGCAGATATGCAGCCGAGCATTTTGTGAGTAAAGGCGAGGAAGTTTTTGTTCTAAACAGAAACAGCAGACCTCAATCACAAGGTGTGCATCTGATTAATTGCGACAGATTGAATCTTGGCAACAAGTTTGCTAACGAACACTTTGATTTAATTCTTGATATCACAGCGTACACTGATGAGCATATAAAGGCTCTTTTAAAGTCAGGTGTTTCGTTTGATGATTACATTTTCATCAGTTCAAGTGCGGTTTATCCCGAAACTAATCCCCAGCCGTTTGCCGAAAATCAAACTTGCGGTAAAAATTCTGTCTGGGGCGATTACGGAATTAACAAACTCAATGCAGAAAAATACTTACTTGATACTGTCCAAAATGCGTATATTCTTCGTCCGCCGTATTTTTACGGTATGTATGAAAATTTGTACAGAGAAGCATTTCCCTTTGATTGTGCTATTCTAGACAGAAAATTTTACATTCCTGTAAACGGAGATATGAAATTGCAATTTTTCAATGTGTCAGACCTTTGTAAATTTATTGAGATAATAATAGAAAAGCACCCAAGTAATCATATTTTTAATGTTGGAAACAAAGAAACCGTTACAATAAAAGAATGGGTTGAGCTTTGCTACAAAGTGGCAGGCAGAGAAGTTGAATTTGTAAGCGTGTCGAAAGATATTCCGCAAAGAGATTATTTTTGCTTCTACGATTACGAATATGTGCTTGATGTAAGAAAACAAAATGAATTAATGCCAAATACAGTATCTTTGCATGATGGATTGAAAGAAGAATTTGAATGGTATAAAAATCACCAAGACAGCATTTATAATCGTAAACCGTACATAGAATATATAGATACAAAATTAAAGTAATAAGTAAAAAATTAACAAAAGCAATGTTTCCGAACAAATGGAAACATTGCTTTTTTACCATCATTACGAAAAAATGTGGGATAGTCAAAAGTAAGTATTGAAAAAGAGCACAGGAAGCTCCAAAATTGTAGTTAGCAAGACAACCAATGGAGGAAAGAAAGCTATGCTCTATTTAGATGATATCAAATCAGCACCGGCAAGTTCGAAGGTTTCAACAACAAGATCGGCTACGGTTACCGTGATGATGACTTTTTCTTTACCTTGATCCGCTATCTATTTCTTCTGTCCGTTCACCATCCCACAAAAAATCGTGATGAACCGTTTATTTTGTATTGTGATTTAAACAAATGGCAGTACCGCCCCGACAGTAAAAATCAAAACAGCAAAATGTGCTTGATGTGCGGGGCGGCTCTTATATAATCTTATTAAATTTTACTCAGAGTATTTACTCCACTGTCCGTTTGAGTAAATCATATTCACATCGGGGATTTTTAAATCACCTGTCTGTGTTGAACCGTCATTGAATATAGCGTAATCTATGCCGTCAGGAAGTTCAAATCTGTATGTATTGTTGCCAATACTTTCCATAGCCTCACCCGGCCAGCTCATATAATTAGAATCTGTTGAACTCCATACATAAATATTCACTGTTGACCAGTTATCTGTATTATTGAAATAAACATAATTCTTTGTCTGAATTGAAGTCGGTTCGGTCGTTGGCTCTGTCACGGTTGTTGCAGGCTGAGTAGGTTCAATATTGCCTGTGTAAGTACCGCAGTATGAGTCTTCAACAGTAATTTTAACAACATAAGCCTGAATCATAGTTGCATCTTTAACCGAAACAACAGAATCTTTGTTTACATCAGCCGCAATGAGAGCATCATCACTTAAAGTCGATATGTGAGAAATATATCTTTGTGCTTCTGTTGAATCGCTGATTGTAATTGTTCCGTTTAAATCAACATCACCGATAAGAATCCTGTTTGAAGGTTCAGTTACCGGCTGAGTCGTGGCAGGCTGTGTTGTAACAGGCTGAGTTGTAGAAGGCTGAGTCGTAACAGGCTGAGTTGTAGCAGGCTGTGTTGCGGTTGTTGGCTGAACAGTTGTGGTTGGAGCTGTTGTCGGCTGAGTAGGTTTTACAGTCGAATAGTTCTGCCAAGAACCGTTGCTGTAAATTTTATTACCGTCCGCAATCCTGAGGTCATCTGTCTGACTGTTGCCATTGTTGAAAATTACATATTCTGCACCATCAGGCACTTCAATATCAAAAATATCATTACCCTTGTCGGTCATTTTCTTGCCCGGCCATGATGTCATTTCTTTATTGTCATCACTCCAGAAATATGCATTGACCTTTGACCACTTTGTTGATGAGTTATCATAAGCAACAACCTTTACGGCATTAGGGTCTATTTTTGTATATGTATATGTTTCCGGATCGGATGTTGTCTTGCCGTCACTTGCCTTTACTGTTACTGTGGTTACTGTATCGTATGGAAGGTTTGTGCCGATTGTAATCTGCTGACCGTTTGTATAGTTTACAAATTCACCGTTATCTATTGAATACTGAGCATTTTTTGCGTCCTTGAAATTGAGTGTAAGTGTGAGCTCATCAGTATCGTAGTTTGTTGAACCCGGAGTTACCGACGCTGAAGGTTCTTCGGGTTCTGCTTCATAGACAACAGCTATACCTGATGAACCTATTGTACCTGAAATGGTGCTTGATGTAATTGTAAATGTGTTGCCTGAAACAGCGTCTGTGTATGTGCCGGGTTTAGCGTAACCGCCGCCGTTTTCTACCGATACTTCGCCGCTTCCGCTGCCTTTTACAATAACAGCACCGCCGTCTTTACGGGTAATTACAGAACAACCGTCTGATACAGTGTAGTAATCGGCTTTGCCGTCCATTGCATTATGGAACTTATTGATTTGGGCAACCTCTCTGCTGGTGAAATGAGTTGAGCCTTTTTCTCCCATTTTGATACTTTCTTTGTTGGTTGAAGAAGGACGGGAAAAATAAAGAGCAGTAACCTTATTACGGCTTGCAGCAACCGCATAGGCACGGTCAATAACATTCTGACTCATTTCATTTGAAAAGCCCCAGTCTTTGTTGTTTGACCATGTATCATGGCTTTCACCCCAATAAAGAAGCTTATCGTTTGAAATGCCTTTTTCACTCCAGTTTCCGCTTGAATTAGGAGCTTTGCCCGAATTAAACGAATCACGGAGTTCTTTGCCGTAATTACTGTCTGTGACAGAAATATAATCGGTATACTCTTTCATAATGTCTTCATTGCCTGTTGAACGGTCATCAGGACCACCGAGAATTTCGCCGTAGTTATAAAGACCGTACTGTGTTACCGATTTCCAGAAATCGTCGCCCTCGCTCGGAACGCCAATGTGTTTTGCAGCGTCCCAACGAAGTCCGTCAACGCCTACCGACTTGAGTTCCTGAACATAGTTGCAGACTTTTTGCTGAACATATGGATTTTCGGTTGCAATGTCCGGCATACCAATCGAGCCGTGTGTTACCTGCCAACGGTTTTTCCAGTCAATACCTCCGCCGAAGGTATGCCAATACTCGGATGGCTTTAAATCGTCATCTATGTTGTTGTGATCGCCTCTCAAATGGTTAGCGACAACATCGACAATAATCTTGATTCCGTACTTTTCCGCTTCATCACAAAGCGACTGAAGTTCAGCCTTTGTGCCGACACCATTTGTTCCGATACTGAATGAAATTGGCTGATATAACCAATACCAAGTACCTGTTCCGTTTGGCTGTGCCGGAGAAGTCTGTATACTTGTAAATCCGGCTTTTGCAATTTTAGGCAATTCAGCCTTAATATCGTTATAAGTCCAGTCAAAACAATGTAAAATTACACCGTCCTGAATATTATCTTTGAGTCTGTACTTATTAGCCGATACGGTTGGCGAGCTTTCTGCCGCCTGAACACCGAGTGAACCGGATACAAAGGCAGATAGACTTGCCGACAGGATGCTCACGCTCAATATTGCGCTGAGTATTTTTGATTTTGTTTTCAAATTTTTACACACCTTTCAAATTAATTTCAAAACTCTACTATGTGTCGAATCAGTCGACTGAAACTAATAAATTAAATCAATTTCAATAGGTTTCAGGCATAAAGTACGGTAAAGAGCAACGCAAATGCAACGCTTTAAAACAGCAGGTTGCAAAAGCACATAATTTTTATACAAATTACCAAGATTCGACAATAATATTAAAGCACCCATAAAAGGTGCCTTAATATGCGACTGTGTCTGTAAGCCGGGTTTTGTCGTGAACAGCCATCTATCTTGGCAGACCGTTACCGAATCTGCTCGATGCCACCTCCTAAGGACACGCCGAGCAAGCGTATAATGTCCTACCACGGTGTTGCTTCAAATAGGGTTTACACGGCAGAGCAGTCTCCTGCCCTCCGGTGAGCTCTTACCTCACCTTTCCATCCTTACCATATAATGGCGGTAATTTTCTGTTGCACTATCCCTGGAGTCGCCTCCGGCGGCCGTTAGCCGTTATTATTGCTCTGTGAAGCCCGGACTTTCCTCGCACAGTACCTTTCGGCAGCTGCTCGCAGCTGTTCAACACACTCGCACATTTATTTTATACCTTTTTTGTGCAAAAGTCAAATGAAATTTGTGATTTTTACTTGATATAACGGCTTTTTAGGGGTATAATGAAAGGGAATTTATTATAAGGAGTTACCGATATGGATATCAGAAAAGAATCACTCAAAAAACACTATGAGTGGAACGGTAAGATTGAAGTTGTTTCAAGAGTTCCGATTAACTCGGCTGAAGACCTCTCTCTTGCCTATACTCCGGGTGTTGCAGAACCGTGTCTGGAAATTCAGAAGGACTATGACAAGTCTTTTGAACTCACAAGAAGAAACAACCTTGTTGCCGTTGTAACCGACGGTACAGCTGTTCTCGGTCTTGGCGACATAGGTCCTGAGGCAGGTATGCCTGTTATGGAGGGCAAATGTGCGCTTTTTAAGGAGTTTGGCGATGTTGACGCATTCCCTATTTGCGTAAGAAGTAAGGATGTTGACGAAATTGTAAACGCAATTTACCTTATCAGCGGTTCATTCGGCGGAATCAATCTTGAGGATATTGCCGCTCCGAGATGCTTTGAAATTGAAAAAAAGCTCAAAGAGAAGTGCGATATTCCGATTTTCCACGATGACCAGCACGGTACTGCCGTTATTGTTGCCGCAGGCCTTATCAACTCACTCAAGCTTGTTCACAAGAAGCTTGACGAAATCAAGGTTGTTATGAACGGTGCAGGTGCGGCAGGTATTGCAATTGCAAAGCACCTTCTTAATATGGGTGTAAAGGACATTACGCTTTGCGACAGTAAGGGTATTATCTGCAAGGGTGATCCGAGACTTAACGCTGTTAAACAGGAAATGGCTGAAATTACTAACCTTTCTCACCTTGAGGGTTCGCTTGCAGATGCAATGAAAGGCGCTGATGTATTCCTCGGAATTTCTGCCGCAGGTTGCGTAAGCGAAGAAATGGTTAAGTCAATGGCTAAAGATCCTATTCTTTTTGCTATGGCTAATCCGACTCCCGAGATTATGCCTGACATTGCTAAAAAGGCAGGTGCGGCTGTTGTAGGTACAGGCAGAAGTGACTTTCCTAACCAGATTAATAATGTACTTGCTTTTCCGGGTATTTTCAGAGGAGCTCTCGACTGCCGTGCAAGCGATATTAACGAAGAAATGAAAGTTGCCGCATCTTTTGCAATTGCTTCACTCGTAAGCGATGAAGAGCTTAATCCAGATTATATTCTTCCAGAGGCATTTGACAAGAGAATCGGCAAAACTGTTGCTGAGGCTGTTAAGAAGGCTGCAATTGAATCAGGCGTTGCAAGAATCTGATAAAGATTTGCAAATAAATATTTTAAGAGAAAGAAAAAGAGGAAAACAATGAAAAAGACAGTTACTTTATTGGTACTGATTTCAATGCTGTTCTCTACTGTTTTTCTGTTCACGGGATGCGGTGATTCATCGGTTAAGGAAATTAAGACCGCCGATGATATCAAGGGAGCATCCGTAGGTGTTCAGACAGGTACAACCGGCGATACTTTTGTATCTGACTATGAGGCTGACGGCACCAAGGTTATGCGTTACAGCAAGGGTGCCGACGCTATCGTAGCTCTTACACAGAATAAAATCGACTGTGTTGTAATTGACAGTGAACCGGCAAAGGAATTTGTAAAAGCAAATGCAGGACTAAAAATTCTTGATGAACCTTTTGCGGAAGAGCAGTATGCAATCTGCATTTCAAAGGAAAATCATGAACTCACCGAAAAAATCGACAAAGCTCTTGCAGAGCTTAAAGACGAGGGTGTTCTGGACAAAATCAAAAGCTATTACATAGAGGGCAACACCGACACCGTACCCTATGAATCACCTAAGGATATCAAGTATGACGGTGAACTTCATATGGCTACGAACGCTGCTTTTCCACCGTATGAATATGTTGAGGGCGGTGAAATTGTCGGTCTTGACCCGATGATGGCTACGGCAATCTGTGACAAGCTCGGTAAAAAACTTGTTATTGATGATATGGAATTTGATTCTGTTATCACTGCTGTTCAGACCGGCAAAGACGATTTCGGTATGGCGGGTATGACCGACACACCGGAAAGAAGAAAAAATATCGACTTTTCAACTTCATATGCAAACACAACTCAGGTTATTATCGTAAACGACAGTGCGTCGGGCAGTTTGTTCGGCAATCTCGGCGAAAGCTTTAAAAACACATTCATCACAGATAACAGATGGCAGCAGCTTTTAAGCGGTTTGCTTGTAACCCTTGAAATCACATTGTTTGCAGGTATTATCGGTGTTATTATCGGTTTTGTCATTGCTCTTGTAAGAGCTACTCACGATATTCAGCTTGGAAAGAGAAAATGCAGGAGCTTCGGTGATTGCGTCCTGAAATTCTTTAATGTGATTTGCAATATCTACATTACTGTTATCAGAGGCACACCTGTTGTAGTTCAGTTGATGATTATGTATTACATTATTCTTGCATCTGTAAGAAACGGTATCTTTGCCGCAATCATTGCATTTGGTATGAACTCTGCCGCTTATGTTGCAGAAATTGTTCGTTCGGGTATTATGGCTGTTGACATTGGACAGACTGAGGCAAGCCGTTCACTCGGTTTTAACAACAGACAGACAATGACAATGGTCGTTCTTCCGCAGGCAATTAAAAATGTTCTTCCTGCACTCGGAAATGAAATTATTACGCTTCTCAAAGAAACTTCGGTTGCAGGTTATGTTGCGCTTGCAGATATCACATATATTGGTAATATGATTCGTTCAAGAACTTACGAGGCATTCTTCCCGCTTATTACGGTTGCATTGATTTACCTTGTAATTGTACTTGTGCTTTCGTACATCCTCAGAAGATTTGAAAGGAGATTGAAAAAGAGTGAAAGATAACGCATTAATCTCCGTAAGAGGACTTGAAAAATCATTCGGTAAGGATATTCAGGTCCTTAAAGGTATTGATATTGACATTTTTAAAGGCGATGTAGTTGTTGTTCTCGGTCCGTCAGGCTCGGGTAAATCAACTTTTCTCCGTTGCCTTAACAGACTTGAAGAACCGACAGGCGGTCACATTTTCTTTGAGGGTACCGATATTACGGATCCAAAGGTTAATATAAATGTTCACCGTCAAAAAATGGGAATGGTGTTCCAGCAGTTTAACCTTTTCCCCCACAAGACTGTTATTGACAACCTTACAATGGCTCCCGTCAAGCTTCTTGGCAAGAGCAAAGATGAGGCTAAAAAAGACGCTATGGATCTTTTGGAGCGTGTAGGACTTGCCGAAAAGGCAAACGCATATCCGAATCAGCTTTCAGGCGGTCAGAAACAGCGTATTGCAATTGTAAGAGCACTTGCTATGAATCCCGATGTTCTCCTCTTTGACGAGCCGACATCTGCGCTTGACCCCGAAATGGTCGGCGAAGTTCTTGATGTTATGAAAGAGCTTGCCAAAGCAGGTATGACAATGGTTGTTGTTACTCACGAAATCGGCTTTGCAAAAGAAGTTGCAACCGATGTTGTATTTATTGACGACGGTGTTATCAAAGAAAAGAACAATCCGCAGGAGTTCTTCAATAATCCGCAGGATGACCGTTTAAAGGAATTTTTATCAAAGGTTCTTTAATTTTAAACAAAAATCAGAGGATTTCAGTTTTCGCTGAAATCCTCTTTTTTAATTACTTATTTATTTGATTACCGTAAATATATTCTTTGGCTTTTGATATGAGAATTGATTTTTTGTTTGGAACATTTGCATCTACCACAAGCATTAGCAGATAATCGAGAATATTTCCGACATCTCTCCCCTCTTTTACACCAAGATTTAAAACATCTTTGCCGTTGATATCAAGCTGACTCAGCTTAAAACATTCGTTATCTTTGATTATTTCATTAAGATGTGTTTTAGCCGTTTCAAGATATCCGAGCTTTTCTTCTCGCTGATATTCAGACTGGGCAGATATATCGGCATATTCGACCTCTAACAACTGCTTTGTAAGGTCTGTACCGAGTACATTCATAACCTTTTTCATAAGCTTTTTACTGCCGTTAAAGCGGACATCATGATATTCAATAAGCAGAAGAGTTTTGTTAATAAAATCAGACGGTAATCTTAGTCTGTGCAGAATTCTGTCTGCAATTTTTTTACTTTCAAGCTGATGTCCCTGAAAATGCGATTGACCGCTGTTGTCGGTGGTTTTAACAGGAGGCTTGCCGATGTCATGCAGAAGCATTGTCATACGAAGTATGGGATTCGGCTCAATTGTACCGAGTGCAGTCAGGGTATGTTGCCATAAATCATACGAATGATGTATGTTATTCTGATTGAAATTGAACATAGCGGTAATTTCAGGAATAATAACAGCAATTGTTTCTCGGTAAGCGTCAAGAATTTTTACGGCATCCTTACCGCAGATGAGCTTTAGAAATTCCGAAGTCACACGCTCTGTTGCAATGTTTTTTAGCAAGTCTGCATTTTTAAATATAGACTTTGATGTGTTCTCTTCAATTGAAAATCCGTAAACAGAGGCAAAGCGTAATGCCCGCAAGATTCGCAGAGCATCCTCGTTAAAGCGTGTATCGGGATTTCCGACACAACGGATAATTTTATCTTTAAGGTCATTTTTACCGCCGTATGGATCGACAAGACCGTATTCAGCGTTATATGCCATTGCATTTACCGTAAAGTCACGGCGTCGTAAATCTTCGTTTATGTTTCGTGTAAAGCTTACGCTGTCCGGATGACGGTTATCGGAATAATCACCGTCAATACGGTAGGTTGTGATTTCATAGACTTCACCGCCGCATACAACGGAAATTGTGCCGTGTTTGATACCTGTGTCAAAAGTGTGATAAGCCTCAAAGCATTTTTTTGTCTGCTCGGGCAAAGCGTTTGTACAAATATCTGTATCATGCGGAGTCAAACCGAGAAGATAATCACGAACACAACCGCCTACTATAAAAGCCTCATAGCCTTGATTATTCAGTTGTCTGATTAGTTTTTCAGCGTTTTTGTTTATTTGCATTTCTTTTTGCAGTCAGTTTAAGATGACTTTCCTTTTTGAATTTTTCTATATAGTGCTGCGCTATATTGTAGAGTATATTAAATACAACAAATGTGCCTACAGCAAAGATTACAAGCAATACGATGTTTTCAAATGTAAGCGGTGCAATTGAGAACAATCCGCCGAAGAAGATTGAACCGATTATTATTCCTGCGGAACATCCGATGACCATAACGGCTCTGAGTGGATTGAACGGGATTGATAATCTGATTACAAGCATCATACATGAAAATGCAGTAAGATATACGCAGAGAGTTGAAAACTGTGCCTGTGGCATATCTGTCATATACTTTAAAATTGCGAGTAATATTGTATCTGCCGAAATACAAAAAGCTGTCGGGAGTGATCTTGCTATTATATTTACGGTGAAATTACCTTTTACTATATCTTTATTCGGCTGAAGTGCGAGAACAAATGATGGCAATCCAACCGTTAATGCACCTACAAGCGTAAGCTGTATCGGTTCAAAGGGATATCCTGTGCGGAAGAATATGAAGAAAATTGAGAGTATAACCGAATAAATCGTCTTTACAAGATAGAGTGCAGAGCTTCGTTCAAGGTTATTGATTGTTCGTCTGCCCTCTGCCACAACGCTTGGCATTGCGCCAAAGTCATTATTGACAAGTACAAGCTGTGACACATTTCGTGCGGCATCACTGCCCGACGCCATAGCTACTGAGCAATCCGCCTCTTTGAGTGCGAGAACATCATTTACTCCGTCACCTGTCATAGCAACCGAATGTCCGTGCTTTTTAAGGGCAACCACAAGCTTTTTCTTTTGAGCCGGAGTTACTCTGCCAAACACATTACAACGCTCTGCCGCATCTTCAAGCTCTTCATCTGTTGTTACGGTTGACATATCGATTGCATTTTCTGCACCCTCAATTCCTGTGTCAATTGCAATATTTTTAACAGTTTTAACGCTGTCGCCTGAAATAACCTTTAAGGTGACACCCTGTTCCTTAAAATATTTTACCGTTTCATTTACATTATCACGAAGTTTATCCTTGATAAGAATGAGTGCAAGCGGTTTTAAATCATCAGGCAATGAGTCTTTGTCCGGTTCACTATCGCTTTCGGCAAGAACAAGGATTCTGACGGTTTGATTTATCTTTTCAATCTCAGAATACACTTCGGAATACTTTTCTCTGCTTTTTAAAATACATTCAGTCGCACCGACTATGTAGGTCTTGCCGTTTTCAAATGTACCGCCCGACCATTTTGTTTCGGACGAAAAATCGCAGAATTTACTGCACTCATACGGCGAAACGGAATCCGAATAGTCACGCAGTGCATACAAAGTTGCATTTAGTTCATCGGACGCTTTTACAATTGAAGAAAGTGCTTTCTTGATTTTATTTTCATCAGCCCCAAACGGAATAATGCCTGTTACTGTCATTTCGTCTGTTGTAAGCGTTCCCGTTTTATCAAGACAAAGCACATCAACTCTTGCAAGTGTTTCAATGCAATACATCTCTTGTACAAGCACCTTTTTGGACGAAAGCCTGATAATTGATACTGCAAGAACAGAACTTGTAAGAAGAATCATTCCCTTTGGAATCATACCGACAAGCGACGCAACAGTGCTGATCACTGCAGACTGCAATGTTGCATCGGGCAGGGTGAATTGTCGAATAAAAAATGCAATGCCGATTGGGAAAAGTACAAATGTACAGATTTTGATAATGAAATTGAATGACTCCATAATCTGAGAATTTACTTTTTTAATATATTTGGCTTCGTTATTTATCTTAGCGGCATAGCAATCGGCTCCGACCTTTACAGCCTGAGCATAGCATTTTCCTGCCGCAATAAAACTGCCTGAAAGAAGTTCATCTCCGACATTTTTTTCAATGAGATTTGATTCTCCTGTAAGCAAACTTTCGTTGACTCTGCAGCTACCGTCGCATACAATGCAGTCGGCAGGAATCTGGCTTCCTCTTGAAAGCACAAGAATATCGTCAAGAACAATCTCATCTTTACTTATTTCTGCAATTTTACCGTTTCTGAGAACATTGATTTTTTTCTCAGACAAAATAGTCAGCTTGTCAACGCTTATTTTGGAACGAATTTCCTGAACTATACCTATAATTATATTTGCGATAACGACACCGATAAAAAGCATATTCTTGTGTGAACCCACAAAAATCAATGCCGCAAGCAAAATTACATTTATAAGATTGAAAAGCGTAAAAATGTTATCACAAAATATTCTTTTGATTGATTTGGTTTTAATATTAGTTGAAATATTTACCTTTCCTTCATCTATACGCTTTTGAACTTCGGAATCGGTAAGACCGACAAGGTTAGATTTTATGTTTTCCATATATACCTCATAATAAGAAAATGATATAATTTCAGAAAATAATTTACAATGCACGGCTGTTTATCGCCTTTTCGGAAAATCCTCTGCCAGTAACATTTTTAATATTTTCATCAACGCACTAATCTATATTATAAATGCAAATCATAATAAAGGCAACGGAAAGAAGGTGAATTTTTTGCGAAAATTTAAAGAAATTATATCAGTTGCCCTGATTTTCACATTATTATTTACTGTTTCGACTTTTTCGCCTTATGCCGCTGATGATAAAAATGAGGTTTACATCGGCGGTGAGGCTTTCGGAGTAAAATTTTATGCTAACGGAGCTATGATAATCAAGCTTGAAAGCTACTATGACGGTGAAAAATATGTTTGCCCCGCAAAAGACGGCGGACTTAAAGTAAACGATATTATAAAGAAAGTAAATAATACAAAAATCAGCACAAATGAAGAATTAAAATCAGAAATTGAAAAATCAAACGGCAATGAAATTACTGTTGAAATTGATAGAAACGGCAAAACCGAAAATAAAACCGTTTTACCGATTAAAAATACCGTTGGAGTATATCTCCTCGGTGCGTGGGTTCGTGACAGCTGTGCAGGTATCGGAACTATGACCTATTATGATGACAGCCATAATTATTTTGCCGCACTCGGTCACGGAATATGCGACTGTGACACGGCTGCTTTGTTACCGTTAAAATCAGGTGAAACAGTTCAGGCTCAAATCAGCGGAATTGATAAAAGCGTCTGCGGTAAAGCCGGCAGCTTCTGCGGATATTTTACAGATGTTCGGCTTGGTAATTTGAGCGTAAACTCTCCTTTAGGAATTTTCGGAGATTTAACGAGTGAAAATTATAAAAGAAACAAGAAATATCTGATTGCGAATGACGATGAAGTTAAAACAGGAAAGGCTGTTATGGTAACAACGCTTGTAGGAAATACACCGCAGGAATATGAAATTGAAATTAAAAGAATTTGCAACCGTGATATGACATCAAATGAAAATTTTGTCATAAAAATAACCGACAGCAGATTACTCGAAAATTGCGGCGGTATTGTTCAGGGTATGAGCGGCAGTCCGATAGTCCAAAACGGCAAAATTGTGGGTGCCGTTACTCATGTTTTTCTCAACAATCCGAGAGAAGGCTACGGCGTTTTCGCACAATATATGGCAGAATGTTACAATAATCAACACTAAATGTATGATTACTTGTTTGTTTCATATTGTATAGAGCAACATTAAAAAAGAATTTCCCAATTTTTTAAAAAAGTTTTGTGGAAGGTATTGCCAACTTTACCATTTTGTGGTAATATTAGTACAACAAAAATTACTGGGGGAAATCACAATGAACAACAAAATAAAACTAATCGTAACCGATGACGCTTCCGAATTTACGCAGGAAAATCTTAATATCTTACAGAGTAAGAATATTTCCGTTATTTTCTGCGCAAAAGACGGAGAAGAATTGTGCGATAAAATTAAAAGAGAAAACCCTGATGTTGTGCTGATGGATTCATTTATGACAAGGCTTGACGCAATCGGAGTAATGAGGAGCGTCACAAGGCAAAACACAAAAGTACCTGTTTTTATGGTATATTCCTCTTTTCACAGCCCTGTTCTGGAACGTGAAATTATGAATTCGGGTGCATCATATTTTGTGTTGAAGCCGTATAACATTTCCGAATTAAGCAGCATTATCAGCGATTTGTCGGATTTAGGCAAGAAAAATAATTTTGGAAGAGGAAGAATTATTGACGCTTTCGGAATTGAAATGAAAGTGACCGATATTCTCCATGAAATAGGAGTTCCGGCTCACATCAAAGGCTATCACTATCTGCGTGATTCAATCATTATGTCTGTTGAGCATCCTGAAATTATCAATGCCGTGACAAAACAGCTCTATCCGTCGGTTGCCAAAAAGTACGAAACAACTTCTTCACGGGTTGAAAGAGCTATAAGACACGCAATTGAGGTTGCATGGGATCGAGGCGACATTGATGTTCTGAACTCATATTTCGGATATACAATTCACAACGACAGAGGAAAGCCCACAAACAGCGAATTTATTGCCATGATTTCAGACAAATTAAGACTGCAGATTAAAAATGCAGGCTGAAAAAAGAGCCGCTCGTTAAGAGTGGCTCTTAATATATTATTTAGTTTTTCCGATATCGTGTCTGTAATGAGCGCCTTCAAAGGAAATTTTTCCTACTGCGGCATATGCCTTTTCAAGTGCCTCATCAAGTGTATCCGCTGTTGCAGTAACACCGAGAACTCGACCGCCGTTTGTATAGAACTTTCCGTTTTCGTACTTTGTGCCGGCATGATAAACGATTGCGCCATCGACACCGCCGTTATCATTAAGACCGAACATCTCTATACCCTTTTTGTATGAAACAGGATATCCGCCGCTTGCCATAACAACACAAGCCGCAGCACCGTTGTCCCATTCAATGTCAAGGTCGGAAAGCTTTTCGTCAATAACAGCCTCACAGATATCTACAAGGTCAGTTTTAAGTCTTGGAAGAACAACCTGAGCCTCAGGATCGCCGAAACGGGCATTGTATTCAATAACCTTTGGACCGTTCGGTGTAATCATAAGTCCAAAGTACAGACAACCCTTAAAAGGTCTGCCTTCTTTATTCATCGCCTCAATTGTAGGGATAAAGATTGTATCCATACATTCCTTGGCAATCTCATCTGTATAATACGGGTTCGGGCTGATTGTGCCCATACCGCCTGTGTTAAGACCTTCGTCATTATCAAAAGCACGCTTGTGGTCTTTTGAGCTGACCATAGGTTTTACGCACTTGCCGTCTGTAAATGCAAGAACAGAAACCTCGGGACCTGTAAGAAACTCTTCTATAACGATATTGTTACCTGAGTCGCCAAACTTCTTGTCCTCCATAATTTCTTTGACTGCTTCAATTGCCTCATCAACAGATTGAGCAATAATTACACCCTTGCCGAGTGCAAGACCATCAGCCTTTACAACAACGGGAGTGGTATTTTCGTTCTTTATATAGTCAATTGCTTTCTGAGCGTCATTGAATACTTCATACTTTGCAGTAGGTATGCCGTATTTCTTCATGAGATTTTTTGAGAAAACCTTTGATGCCTCAATAATAGCGGCATTTGCATTAGGACCGAATGCTCTGATTCCAGCCTCCTGCATAGCGTCAACCATACCGTCAGCAAGCGGATCATCAGGAGCTACAAAAACGAGGTCAATTGCATTGTCCTTTGCAAACTTAACCATATTTTCTTTATCCATAACTCCGATATTAACAAGCTCGGCATCTCTTGAAATACCGCCGTTGCCGGGAGCGCAATAAAGCTTTGTGCATTTAGGACTTTCAAGAAGCTTTTTAATTAAAGCGTGCTCTCTGCCGCCCGAACCAATCATTAAAATTTTCATAACTGCACCTCTATCAGTGATGGAAAAGACGAATACCCGTAAATGACATTGTCATATTGTACTTATTGCAGGTTTCAATAACATTATCATCACGAATTGAGCCACCCGGTTGTGCAACAAACTTAACACCTGAATGCTTTGCTCTTTCAATATTGTCACCGAATGGGAAGAATGCGTCAGAACCGAGTGAAACACCGTCAAATGTAGCAAGCCAAGCCTTTTTCTCTTCCTTTGTAAGAGGTTCAGGCTTAATTTTGAAGAACTGCTGCCATATACCGTCGGCAAGCACATCCTCATAATCATCAGAGATGTAAACATCAATAGTGTTATCTCTGTCAGGACGGCGGATGTTGTCAACAAACGGAAGGTTCATAACCTTCGGATGCTGTCTGAGATACCAGATATCAGCCTTATTGCCTGCAAGTCTTGTGCAGTGAATTCTTGACTGCTGACCTGCGCCTACACCGATTGCCTGACCGCCCTTTGCATAGCAAACAGAATTAGACTGAGTATATTTAAGAGTGATAAGAGCAACAAGAAGGTCACGCTTAGCATCCTCTGTAAAATTCTTATTATCTGTTACAATGTTCTGAAGGAGCATTTCTTCGTCAATTTTGAGTTCATTTCTGCCCTGTTCAAATGTAATGCCGAAAACATCCTTATGCTCAATAGGAGCAGGAACATAGTTCGGGTCGATTTTTACGATATTATAGTTGCCTTTCTTTTTTGACTTGAGGACTTCAAGTGCCTCGGGAGTATAGTCAGGAGCAATAATACCGTCAGAAACCTCTCTCTTGAGGAGGATTGCAGTCTGAACATCGCAAGTATCGGAAAGAGCCACCCAGTCACCGTATGACGACATTCTGTCTGCACCTCTTGCCATTGCATATGCGCTTGCAATCGGAGAAAGCTCAAGGTCATCTACAAAGTAGATTTTCTTGAGTGTGTCAGAAAGCTCAGTTGCAACTGCCGCACCGGCAGGACTTACATGCTTGAATGACGCAGCCGCAGGAAGACCGGTTGCCGCTTTGAGTTCCTTTACGAGCTGCCATGAGTTAAATGCATCAAGAAAGTTGATATAACCGGGTTTGCCGTTGAGAACCTCAACAGGAAGATCTTTGCCGTCCTGCATGAAAATTTTCGAAGGCTTCTGATTCGGGTTACAGCCGTATTTTAAAGCAAGTTCGTTCATTGGATTCATCCTTTCCGAAAAATAAATTAGTTGTTTTTATTGATAATTCTTGACTCTGCCTTATTTGAAGCAATGTCAATATAGCGTACAAAAAGTGAAACCTTGTTATCCTCATTGAGAGAATTCCAGATTTTCTCGGCAAATGTGTCAATATCATCGTTACCGATTCCTACGAGTGTAGGTTCACCCTCAAAGCTCGGAAGCGGATTGCCGTCACTCATATATGTGTGAATGAATCTGCCAAGACCATTTATCGGCTTGTCATATGTAAATGTGTATCTTTCGCAACAATCGGGATTGCCGTCTGCACTTTTGAGAATTGACATTGCATAGTTCATCTTGCCGTTTTCGCACTCAACGATACCTGAAATTCGAGGAGTGTAGTTAGGACCGTCAGGCTCAAATTCCCTTGTTGTGAGTGACTGTTCAAATGTCTGACCTTCATTCATAAGATCATAAACAGTATCTGTCTGGTCACCGTTAGTAACGATAGTTTTGTTGCCGAGAACTCTTACGGGAGAATAGATGATAAGTGACGGATCAACAAGCTTTGACGGATCAAAGGCCTGAGTTTTGATGCCGTCCTCGGTTTTTGCAAACACTCTGTTTCTGCTGTTTTCGCTTCTGCCCATAATGAAGTATGCAATAACAGCCTTTGAGCCGTCTGCACTTTTGCCGATTACAATGCCTCTGCCCGGATATGAAGTTGAAGCAATGTCATTGTAAAGTGATACAGGTTTCATATTTTTCCTCCGTTAGTCAAGAATTTCGGTTTTATTGTCTTTTACTATAATTTTATCTTCACAGAAAAGCGAAACCGCCCTTGGAAGAATCTTCCATTCAGCCTGTTCCATAACTCTTTTCTGAAGAATTTCGGGTGTGTCGCCGTTCTGAATTTCAACGGCTTTCTGAATGATAATGGGACCGCCGTCGCACACTTCGTTTACAAAATGTGCGGTAGCACCCGTTACCTTGACGCCTCTGTTAAGAGCCTCCTCATGAACTCTGAGTCCGTAATAGCCCTCGCCGCAGAATGACGGAATAAGCGACGGATGGATATTGATTATCCTGTTTTCAAAAGCAGAAATAAACTGCTTTCCGAGAATTGTCATAAATCCCGCAAGAACAACAAGGTCAACATCCTTGGATTTCAAAAGCTCGGTCACAGCAGAATCATACTCATCAAATTCGGCATAGTCTTTTCTTCTGATAACCTCAGTTGCAATCGAATTGTTTTTTGCTCTTTCAAGTGCATAAGCGTTTGGATTTGAGGACACAACAAGAGAGATTTTTCCGTTTTTAATCTCTCCCCTGTTCTGAGCGTCAATAAGTGCCTGAAGATTTGTGCCGCCGCCCGACACAAGAACTGCAATATTTTTCATTATTCAAACACTACTCCGTCATTACCGCTGATTACTTCACCGAGTACAACAGCGTCTTCACCGTTAGCCGCAAGAACCTCAAGAGCCTTGTCTGCATCTTCCTTGGCAACAGCAATTATCATACCTACACCCATATTGAATGTGTTGAACATATCGTGCTCGGGGATATTACCTACTCTCTGCATAAGCTTGAAAATAGGAAGAACAGGAATATTGTCCTTTTTGATTTTGGCAGAAAGACCGTCTGTAAGCATACGGGGAATGTTTTCATAGAAACCGCCGCCCGTAATGTGTGAAACAGCCTTTACATCAACCTTATCCATAAGAGCGAGAAGAGGTTTTACATAAATTTTTGTAGGAGTGAGCAATGTTTCACCGAGAGTTTTGTCAAGCTCAGGATACTCGGCATTGATTGTTTTCTCGTTGATATCAAAGATTTTTCTGACAAGCGAAAAACCGTTTGAGTGAACACCCGAAGAACGGAGTCCTAAAAGTACATCACCCTCACAAAGTTTTGAACCGTCAATCATCTTTGGCTTGTCTGCAATACCAACGCTGAAACCTGCAACATCATATTCATCAACAGGCATAAGACCCGGATGCTCTGCAGTTTCACCGCCGATAAGAGCACAGCCGGACTGAACACAGCCTTCTGCAATGCCTGATACAATTTCAGCTACCTTTTCGGGATAGTTTTTGCCGATTGCGATATAATCGAGGAAGAAAAGAGGTTTTGCTCCACAGCAAATTACATCGTTTACGCACATTGCAACTGCGTCAATACCGATTGTGTCATGCTTGTCAAGAAGAAAAGCAAGCTTGATTTTTGTACCTACACCGTCAGTACCGCTGACAAGTACAGGTTCTTCCATATCTTTGAAATCAGGGGCAAAAAGTCCGCCGAAACCGCCGATGCCTGAAATAACACCGTCAATTTTTGTGCGTGCCACATGCTTTTTCATAAGCTCTACAGACTTATAGCCTGCTGTTACATCAACACCTGCCGCTTTGTAGCTTTCGGAAAAGCTGTTGTTCATTGTAATCACTCCGTCACTTTCTGTTAATTTTTTTAGCGTATTTATCTACAAAGATTGTTCTCGGAATTTCAGCGTCATAGCTGCCCGTGAAACAACCGTCACAGAATTCTATATTTGCACCCTCAGCAATTTTTCTGAGACTGTTTATACTGAGATAACCAAGTGAATCCGCACCTATATATTCACAGATTTCACTTGTTGTCAACTTGTTTGCAATAAGACTTTCTTTATCGTGAATGTCCACACCAAAGTAGCACGGACATACAAACGGAGGTGAGCTTATGAGCATATGCACCTCGGCAGCTCCTGCCTCACGCATAAGACGAACAATATGCTTTGAGGTTTCACCTCTGACGATTGAGTCATCAATAATAACAACTCTCTTGCCTTTAACATTAGCCTTCAAAGCGGTAAGTCTTGTTCTGAGAAGTCTTTTCTTTTTATCTTTACCCGATCCTACTGTTCTGCCGATATATTTATTTTTGACAAAACCTGTGCTGAACGGGATACCCGAAGCCTTTGCATAACCCTGTGCGGCAATAAGTCCCGAATCGGGAACACCGCACACCATATCTGCCTCAATCGGGAACTCGTCATAAAGAAGTTCACCGGCTTTGAATCTTGCATTATGTACGCAGACACCGTTGATTACGCTGTCCGGTCTTGCAATATAAACATATTCAAAAAGGCAGAAAGATGTTTTATCGGGCAAAAGCTTTAATTTGTAGCTGTGAAAGCCTTCTTCGTCAACTACTACCATTTCACCCGGCTCAACATCACGGACAAATTCACCGCCGAGACTGTCGATAACACAGCTTTCTGAAGTGAAAATCCAGCTGTTTTTGAGTTTGCCGATACAGAGCGGACGGAATCCGTGCATATCACGAAAGCCGATAAGACGGCTCGGTGCGCAAATTACAGTTGAGTAAGCGCCCTTGAGCTTTCTCATTGAAGAAAGAACAGCATCTTCAAGCGTGTCTGTTACACATCTTTCGGTTGCGATAACATAAGCCATAATTTCAGCATTGGAATTGGACTGAAAAACAGCGCCGCCTGTTTCAAGCTCCTGCCTTATTTCATTGAAGTTTGTAATTGAGCCGTTGCTTGCAATACCGATTGAACCCTGAATATATCTCATAACAAGCGGCTGGTTAGATGCACGGTCGAGTGATTCCGATGAAGTATAACGGACATGACCGACTGCAATCTTACCGTTCGGAAGTTTTTCAAGTGCTTTGGGCGTAAAAATCTCGGACACCATACCGAGTTCCTTGACAGTTGTAAATTCACCGTCTTTATTCACGGTGATACCTGCACTCTGCTGTCCCCTGTGCTGAAGGCTGAAGAGTGCGTCATTTGCAGCGGCAACAACATCTATATCGTCATCATTACGGTAAATACCGAACACACCGCACTCGTCATTTACTTTGTCAAGTTTTGTGTCAATATCTACATAGTTCTTAATCAAAGCTCTGCCACCTTAGCCTGCATTGCCTTGTCTTTTTCGGCAACGCCTTTTTCCATATCAGCTTTCATATTTTCAAGCTTCTCTGCAAGAGAATCGTCGGAAAGTGCGAGCATTTCAACGGCAAGAATTGCAGCGTTAGCCGCACCGTCAACTGCTACTGTTGCAACCGGAATTCCTGTAGGCATCATAACCGTTGCGAGAAGAGCATCCATACCGTCAAGCTGAGCCGACTTGCATGGGATTCCTATCACAGGAAGGGTTGTTTTTGCCGCAAGAACACCTGCGAGATGTGCCGCCATACCTGCTGCGGCAATGATTACACCAAAACCGTTCTTTTTAGCCTCTGCAGAAAACTTAATTGCCGCATCGGGAGTACGGTGTGCGCTCATTACATGAACCTCATACTCTACGCCAAATTCTTTGAGTTTACTGACAGCCTTTGATACTACGGGAAAATCACTGTCGGAGCCCATAATAATTGCAACCTTTTTCATAACTACTCATAGCCTTTCCGCCCACTTGATAAATTGCCGCAAAAACCGTGCCGTGGGCAGACAAAGTCAGGACAAATATGCCAATTTATGCTTTGAATCGACATAAATAAAGCATTACTAATTAATTATATAAAAAAATCGGTTAAAATTCAATAGTCAGGCGAAATTATTTTTAAAATACCGCCAAAAAGCAAAAAGTGACTGTGCAAAGCATAGCCACTTCAAGATATCAATCAATCTCGGAAACATCTTTTCCTTGTTCGATTTTTGTGCCTTTATCGGGATCTGTAGCATTAAGATACGGTCTTTCATTGGAAATTACGCCCTCGGTTGTAACTCCCGCCTCTGCAGCCTTTTTCATACCCGGAAAAAGAAATTCCATCTTTTCGTTATCGAATTTTTCATCGAGATATTCTTCAAAGCTGTTTGACGCAGGCACTCCCTCTGTTCTCTGAGTCCATCTTGCCGTAGCTGTTACGGACATAAAGCCGTTGAATGCCATGAATACAATCAGAAATGTTGTAATAATTGCACCTGCTCTTTTAGGAATTTTTTCAATAAGCTTTGCTGTCCACGGATACAGATAACGCACCCAGACAAGACCGAGAAATCCCCAAATAAGGGCATACATAAGATTAGTTCTGCCGTCAAGGTTAAACGGAGTGTCACTGTAGTCCCATGAAACCGTGCCAAACATCTGCTCCTGCAACCACGAACAGAAATACTCAAAACCTGCTCCGACAAAGGCACTTATAACAAAAACAAGCGTATCATTAAGCTTGTAAAGCTTATACAAAGCGGCTGTCAAAAAACACGCACCGCCGCCGTAAACAGGAATAAACGGACCGTAAACCATACCGACACGCATTTCAAAATGTCCGTCAACGCAGAACGCCCATATTGTTTCGAGAATCGTGCCAATGAAAGAACCGATCACAAACAGATAAAAAAGCTTCGTAAAACAGAATCCGTAAGCAAACGGCTTGTCCTCTTTGCTTTCAAAGGTTTGTGTATATTCTTTCATATTATCCTGCTTAATCTCCTCGATTTTTGCATTAATTTGCTTTACATAAGCCATATGAGTGAGATCGGGATAAGCGTGTGCAAGTCTTTTTCTTAAAATATTTTCTGTAAAAAGTCGGTTATAGTTTTCTTCAAGTTCCTGAATTTCAACCTCTGTTGCGCCTTTATCCATAAGCTCGGAAGAATTTTTAAGCTTTGCAATTCTTCTGAGCAGACGAACTGTTGTTATCATTGAAAAAACGTAATCAATTGCAATAATTCCACAGAAGCAAAGAACAAGAATAAGACTTACCCAGAAAGGAATTGCTTCAACGGCTGTGCGAAGCACCGGAATTATCAATCCGACAAGCAGCATACCGAGCAATCCGAGAAAAAGTGCATAAGGAAAAGTTATATAATTGCCTATGCTGAATTTCGAGGAAGAAAAATCCCATGGCTTGAATTTGAGAGTTTTTTCTACAAGCACACCGACCACAACCATAAGTGCAGATAATATCAGAGTTGAACCGACGAATAAAATCAGCTTGCTGTTTTCAAACGGTTTTAGTGCCGTATAACAAATAACCGCCGAAAATCCGTACATAGGGCAAAACGGTGATGTCAGAAAACCGTTGTTACTGAATTTTTTCTCAAGAAGAAGCGAACGAAAACTACTCGCCACCCAGCCAAAAAACGAGAAAATTACGAAGTACCACAACAGGTCGAGTAAAAATTGCATTTCCTATCCCCCACAATTTTATGCAACAAATCGGACACAGAATTCTGTGCCCGAAAAATTGCCGTAAATTTCACATTCTTTAAGCCTTTGGCGCATCATCTTTCCAGAGTTCTTTAATTGCAGTAACATTGCCCGCAAGTCCCTGAATATCTGACGGAATGATAATCTTTGTAGCCTTGCCGTCAGCGGCTTTACCGAATGCCTCAAGCGATTTAAGCTGAATAATTCTATCGGTAGGAGAAGCCTCATTGAGCATTTTAAGTGCGTCAGCATTAGCTTTCTGAACTGTGAGAATAGCCTCAGCTTCACCCTGTGCCTCACGGATTTTCTGCTCCTTAACAGCGTCGGCTTTAAGAATTGCAGATTCCTTCATACCCTCTGCAACGAGAATCTGACTGCGTTTTTCACCCTCTGCATCAAGAATTCTTGCACGGCGCTCACGCTCTGCCTTCATCTGCTTTTCCATCGCATCCTGAATTTCACGGGGCGGAAGAATGTTTTTAAGCTCGACACGGATTACCTTAATGCCCCATGCGTCGGTTGCCTCGTCAAGAATCACTCTGATTTTACCGTTAATTGTATCACGGGATGTGAGTGTGTTATCAAGTTCAAGATCACCGATGATATTACGCAATGTTGTTGCAGTAAGATTTTCAATAGCGCTGAGCGGTCTTTCTACACCGTAAGTATAAAGCTTTGGATCGGTAATTTCAAAATACACAACCGTGTCAATCTGCATCGTAACGTTATCTCTTGTGATTACAGGCTGTGGAGGGAAGTCGATTACCTGCTCTTTTAATGAAACTTTCTTTGAAATTTTGTCGATAAACGGAATTTTTACATGAAGTCCTGTTGACCATGTTACATGATATGTTCCGAGTCTTTCAATTACATATGCGTGTGCCTGCGGTACTACCTTGACATTGCTTACGATTA